>Ga0209510_1000183_pt1 | contig 96090 bp, 71 predicted proteins | sample BiotimSIPDNA_FD_185749 | JGI IMG/M metagenome (GOLD analysis project Ga0209510, IMG submission 185749) | Anaerobic biogas reactor microbial communites from Washington, USA - Biogas_R1 time_0 SIP DNA (SPAdes) (version 2) | ecosystem: Engineered > Bioreactor > Anaerobic > Unclassified | place...
CAGGACCTAATCAACGTTCATTCCTTGTAAACTGCTACATATGCTTGACTAAGGATCAGGGCAGATCCTCTTCCACGGGTCTGTCTGTTTGTGAAGTGAAATCCGGGCCAGGTTCGGGTCCCTGGGGAACTACCCTGTTTTTGTTTATGATTAGCTGTTTGTAATAGGAGAGGATTACGGTCGTCAATGGCAGTGCAAGTACCAGACCGATTACTCCCATCAGACTACCCCATATAGACAGTGATAGCAATATCAGAGCCGGGTTCATATTATACGCCTTGCCCATGATCCGGGGTATCAGAATCGTTTCCTGTATTACCTGTACCAGTCCCATTACAAGCAGTATGAGCAGTGCAACCTCTATAAAAGTCTGATCCGACTCCATGGACTTAAGCATTGCAAGGAAAAGTGCCGGAATAAAGCCCACTATCTGCAGGTAGGGCACTATATTGAGCATACCTATAAAAAGACCAAAGGTGACGGGGATAGGCAGTTTAATTATAGAAAAGCCGATAGACATCAGAATTCCGACTATCATTGCGATAGTAAACTGTGCCCTGAAATATACCTTCATTGAATTCTTCAGGTCTTCAACGATAGCCGAAATCAGAGGCCTGTGCTTTTCAGTAATCAGTCCCCTCCATTCCGATTCTATCTTTTGATAGTCGAGAAGTATAAAGAACAGGTAAAGCAAAACTATAAGAGCCCCAATAACTGCTGCAATTATCGACATACCGCCGGCAAGTACCGATTTAAGCGCTGCATAGAGAATTGAGGCTGCCTCGCTGATAGTCTCAGCACTGATAAACTCCTGTACGTTGACATTTGCAAAGAAATCGGTACACCAAAGTTGTACTTTTTCAGGAATAAGATCCCTGAAATGACTGGTCTGGAAAAAGTCACGCAGCAGTTCGGTAAGCTTTTTAAACTCCGCAATAAAGGTTGGAACCAACCACCACATGAGGGCACTGAAGACCAGGATAAAAAATGCCATGGTGATAAAGACCGCGATGCCTCTGTGACGCACCCTCAGCTTTTCCTGTGCGAAAGCAACAAGCGGCTCGGAAAGGTACGCAAGCAACAGTGCAATAAAGAAGGGTATCAGTACTCCGCTTAGCGATCTTAGTACAGTAATAATTGCAGCAAAGATTGCTATGGAAAGAAGCAGACGCACAAAGCGGTCGAATGTGTAAGGCCTGTCGTCCCTGAATTGGTTGAAAGCACCGTAGTTTGTTAAATCTTCCATAGTCTTACTGCCTATTAGTTATCCTGGTTCTAAGCCAAAGTGTAAAAGTAAGGACTAAATTCTTGTTTTGCCAAAACTGTTTTTCGGAAATGGACGATCTTTTGTCCGGAACCGGACAAAAGATCTTTTCTTAAATAGAACTTCTTGACGACTGAATTGTTTGATATTAAGAATCCTAAACATTGTTTACGTTAAATACTGTAGCATCCTTTTATTTGTTGGTACGAAAATTGCCCAAAAAAAGAATGATAAAAATTGAATTTTTTATTGCTTAGAGTTAATTAATGTAAAAATATGCCGTAGATTTGTAAAATTGTTTCGATCAATAAATTCTGTACTGTTATTGCAAACGTGGGATAGTACATCTAGCAAAAAATGAAGAGATTGTTGAAGATATTGTGGCTGGTTCCGGCTATTCTGTTTTGCTGGTCTTGTGAACGTGATTACATGTTCCGGGGTGGTGAGGAAGGCATTATGTTTTCTTCCGACACTGTTATGTTTGATACAATCTTCACTTCTATAGGTTCAGCTACCCGTAATTTCCGCGTTATCAACCCCTATGACACTGATTTGACTATTGATCTTATCAAGCTGGCAGGTGGCGAAGATTCAAAGTTCGGGATTAACATTAATGGTATTCCAGACCCTGAAGTGAGAGATGTACATCTCAGAGCAGGCGACAGTATTTATATTTTTGCAGAAGTAACAATCAATCCGGGAGATAGCAGTGATCCTTCCTTTGTAGTAACTGACTCCGTAATATTTCAGACAAAGGAGCGGGTTCAGAGCGTCAAACTTGTGGCATACGGACAGGATGTTGTATTGCTGCGCAAGAAGACCCTCGGAACACAGACTTTAAAAGCCGATAAGCCATATCTGATTTACGACTGGTTGATAGTTGACTCAGCATCAGTTCTTACTATTGAAGAAGGTGCAGAACTTTACTTCTATCAGGGAGCAAGTCTTGTTGTCAGTCATGGTGCTTCCCTGAAAGTAATGGGTACCAGGGAAAATCCTGTGCTTTTTACAGGTTCACGCCTGGAGGAATGGTATCAGGATAAACCAGGCCAATGGAATGGTATCAGCCTTATGCCGGGAAGCAAGAACCATGAAATCAATTATGCCATTATAAAGAATGCCACAGTAGGACTCTCAGTCGATTCTGTGGGCCTGAAAGGTGGTTTGCCGCTCAGATTGTCCAACACCAGGATAGAGCATGTGTCACAACAGGGACTGGTAGCTCAGGCATCTTCGATAATAGCAGACAACTGCCTCTTTGGCGATGCAGGCAGTGCATCTGTTGCCCTTACCTATGGCGGTTATTACAAGTTTTACCACTGCACAATAGTCAACTACTATAAGTGGAAGAGTTACCGCAATATTCCTGCACTTTTGCTATCCAACTACTACATCGATAAGGATAGGAATAAGCCTGAGATCAGGGATATGGAAGAGGCCTTGTTTAGTAACTGTATTATCTGGGGTGCCAATCCCAATGAGATAGGACTTGATTTTGAGCCCAAGAACAAGGAAGAGGGTAATGGGCAGAAATTCATTATTAATTATAAGTTTGAAAACTCCCTGATAAGGACTCAGCTTAGTGCTGATGTTCTATCTGATACCAAGCATTTCAAGGAGGTCATATTTAACTACAATCCGGCTTTCGTCAATTATCAGAGTTACAATTATGAGCTTGACACCTTGTCTGTAGCTATTGATGCCGGCAACCTTGAGACTGCCAGAAAATATCCGATCGACTATATGGGCAACAGTCGTATTGAAGGCAACAGATTGCCTGACCTTGGTTATATAGAAAGAATCGAGCAGGAACAATAATCTATGATGCGCAGGGTATTGTACACAATCCCGGCATTTCTAATATTCCTTTCTTCCTCTGCCGGAATTAGTTCCTTACCAGAGGTGAATGCTGTGCTATCGGATGTCAGGAAGGCACATAGCCGTTTGTGGTCTGAAGACGGTCGAATTAGACCTGTAAAGAGCCAAATTGATACTGCAAATGACCCCCTCTCGTATGCAGATACTATATCTGAAGACATAAAGCCGGCAGGCATTATGTTTTATAATGTAGAGAACCTCTTTGACGTCAGAGATGATTCCCTTACCAATGACAATGAATTTCTGCCTGACAGTCCCCGCAGGTGGACCCGCTACAGGATGGATGAGAAATGCCGGAATCTCAGTCGGGTAATACTTAATGCCGGAGCCTGGAATCCCCCTGTATTGGTCGGACTCTGTGAGGTTGAGAATGCATGGATACTTGGAAGATTGCTTTACAATACCGGATTAAATAATACAGGTTACAAGTCAGTGCATTATGACTCTCCGGATGAGCGGGGGATAGATGTAGCTTTGCTGTATCTGACCTCGCGATTTGAAGTACTTGAAAGCAGACCTGTTAGCGTAGGGCTTTTGGATGATGGCAGTCCCACCAGGGATATTTTGTATGTCAAGGGCATAGTAGACAACTATGATACCCTGCATGTTTTTGTCAACCACTGGCCATCCCGATATGGGGGAGCTGAAGCCAGCAGACCGCGTCGCTTACAGGCAGCCCAGGTCCTTACCGCGGTAGTTGATTCAGTTCGCAATACATACCCCTTGGCCAATATTGTTCTGATGGGCGACTTCAATGAGGATCATGATTCTGATTTCTTCAGGGACAATCTGGCAACTGGTGGACTTGATGAAGATACTCCGCTCTATGCTCCAGCACTGGGGCTCGAGTCCGGCTTGGGGACCCTCAAGTATCGCTATCAGTGGCAGGTATTTGACCAGATTATTGTATCCCGAGGATTACTTGCCCCATCATCACGACTTTGTTTGAAAGACCCAGTAATGAGTATTGTCAGACTGCCATTTTTGCTTGAGCAGGATGACAGGTACGGAGGTCAGAAACCTTTCAGAACGTACGTAGGGATGAGATATCAGGGGGGATACAGCGACCACCTGCCAGTAATGATCTACCTGGAAAAGTGTAAGTAAGGCTATATCAGAGAGCAGAAATCTTTCCTATGCTTCAGATTTATTCTTATCAGTGCACGTCGTCGCATTTCCCCTTGTTATTGGGGTGAGTCCCAGTTCCCTTCCTTTGCGTACCATAAATTCAAAAGCTTCCTCGAAGTTATTATGAATTACTCCGTCTAGGATAGCCTCTTTTATAGCACTTTTGATAGTTCCCACCTCAGCACAGGGTGTCAGACCAAAGGTCTCCATTATCATATCCCCAGTGACAGGTGGCTGGAAATTGCGGATATGATCCTTTTCCTCTATTTCCCTGAGCTTACGACGTACTATCTTGAAATTACGCAGGTGGCGTTCTACCTTTTCCCTGTTTTTGGAGGTAATGTCAGCTTCACAGAGAGTCATCAGTTTATCGATATCGTCACCTGCCTCGAAAAGCAGGCGGCGAACTGCCGAGTCTGTTACTTCATTCTCGATGAGGGCAATTGGACGCATGTGCAGTTGTACCATCTTCTGCACGAAGCTCATTTTTTCATTGAGTGGAAGCTTGAGACGCCTGAATATTCTTGGGATCATCTTTTGTCCCACATGGTTGTGAGCATGGAAGGTCCAGCCCAATTGTGGGTCAAAGCGCTTGGTCTCAGGTTTTGCAATATCATGCAGCAATGCTGCATACCTCAGCCACAGGTCGTCGGTTTCCCTTGAGATATTGTCGAGTACCTCGAGGGTGTGATAAAAGTTGTCCTTGTGCGATTTGCCATTGACAGTTTCCACGCCCTTAAGAGCCAGGACTTCAGGGAAGATCAGAGCCAGCAGTCCGCAACGGTCAAGCAGTTTGAATCCTATTGAGGGTTTGTCCGACATCATAATCTTGTTGAGTTCCTCGCTTATCCTCTCCATGGAGACGATACCGATTCTTTCCTTGTTGCTTTCTATTGCAGCAAAGGTGCGGTCCTCAATGTAAAATTGCAGCTGTGTGGCAAAGCGTATTGCCCTCATCATCCTTAGCGGATCGTCAGAGAAGGTGATGTCAGGGTCAAGAGGAGTACGTATGATGCGATTATGCAAATCTGTCATACCATCAAAGGGATCGACCAGGTTGCCCAGCGTCGCCTTATTGAGGCTAATTGCCATTGCATTGATAGTAAAATCCCTTCTGTTTTGGTCATCCTCAAGAGTTCCATCCTCCACAATGGGTTTACGGCTGTTGCGCATATAAGACTCCTTGCGGGCGCCGACAAACTCAAACTCAACACCCTTGTACTTGAACATGGCAGTACCGAAATTCTTAAAGCAGCTTACCTTTACCTTACCCAGCCTGGCAGCCACCTTTTCGGCAAAATGGATACCACTACCCAATACTACTATGTCAATATCGGTATTTGGGCGCTTTAGGAATATATCTCTAACATAGCCGCCGATGACATAAGTCTCCAATCCTTCCGCTTCGGCAGTATCTGTAATAACCTTAAAAACCGGATGCTGCAGGTGTTGCAGCAGCATTTCTCTGAGTTGCTCCATATTATTATCCTGGTGACCAGGGGCGTACGCTATTATAGTATGATCATGAACCGGTAAAAATACAACAATTTGACGGTTTGCCGAAACAGGCGCGATAATTGCAGTTAACCGAAAGGTATTGCAGATGTTCAAATAGTGTATAAATTTGAGATTAATTAGTTGTTAAGGGTAGCAGGATAGCGAACAAAAAGCATGAGCTTCCGTTAAAAAGATGAGTTTGTCTGAATAAATACTGATATAATGAAAAGGATATTTTTTACTGCTTTGTTTTTCCTGGGTGCAGCAATCGGCCTGCTGGCTGGCAGTCCGGAGGGAGAGAAGGAAAGCAAAACAACACTTGCACATAATGGAGTAATAGAACTTGATGAGGCCGGTTTTATTGAGCATGTCTTTGATTACAAGAATGCAACTTCCTGGCAGTTTAAGGGCGATGTCCCTGTAATAGTGGATTTCTATGCAGTGTGGTGCGGACCATGTAAACGATTGGCTCCAATTCTCGCGGAACTGCAGGAAGAGTACAAGGGGAAGATTCAGGTTTACAAAGTTGATGCTGAGAAAAACAGGGAGCTGGCTGCAGCCTTCGGTGTTACAGCCTATCCAAGCATTCTGTTTATTCCAATGGGCGCAGAACCTGCAGGTGCCCGCGGACTCCTTCCAAAGGAGGATCTTGAAAAGGTAATTAATGAATTCCTGAAAGTAACCAGGTAAAGCATACAACCGGGAAGTAGCTTTTTGCAAGGTTTTGTGAACCTGCCCCGAATGGTGCTTAAAAGGTTATAAATAAGACTCTACATAGTATTTAGGTGGGAATGCCTGACTGCAGTCAGGCATTTTTTATTTTGGTTTATTCGGCATAGGGCCATATATTTGCCGCTGACAAATGGGGGGTGCTCATTTTGGGCTGAGATTATGCCCATTGAACCTGAGCAGGTAATGCTTCCCCTCCAACTTTGTCAATCTATTAGAATACATCGTGCGCGCGGTGTGAGTTTTTGTGTATAGTACTTTCTACAATGGGGGTGCCCTTTAGGGCTGAGATCATACCCTTGGAACCTGGTCGGGTAATGCCGACAAGGGAAGGTGATAAATCTCTCAATAGTCCTCATTGCAGTTTATGTTTAACCGTTAACTGCTTTAAAAATGAAGAGGATTCTTTTATTTGCGTTTTTATTTATCGTTTCTGCTGCATTGCATGCGCAACACGAGTTGCGCGGCAAGGTGCGTAATGAACAGGGTGAGGCTCTGCCTGATGCTTTTGTTCGACTCGGACAAAAACATGCCGTTACCAAGGCTGATGGAACCTTTGCTATTGGTGGCCTGTCATCAGGAACCTTTCAACTTGCCGTATCTTTTCTGGGTTATGAGACCTGGAAGGGTGAGGTAGAATTAAGGGGTGACAAGGAGCTGGACATAGTTATGAAGGAGTCCAGCTTTATGGCAGGTGAGGTTGTCATTAGCGGTATCCGGGCCAGGAAGGATGATCCTGTAGCTTTTACTGAGCTTACTGCGGAGGAGCTTGAAAAATCAAACTTCGGTCGTGACTTGCCCTATCTGATTAGCATGACTCCGGGACTGGTAGTCAGTTCGGATGCAGGCGGCGGTGTTGGTTATACCTCCATGCGTCTCAGGGGTTCGGATATCACTCGCATCAATGTTACAGTCAATGGCATTCCATTGAATGATGCCGAATCTCAGGGCGTATTCTGGGTTAATATGCCCGACTTTGCTTCATCAGTGAGCCATATCCAGGTACAGCGTGGAGTGGGAACCTCGACCAACGGCGCAGCTTCTTTCGGGGGCTCGATTAATATAAGTACAATAGACGGGCCCTCAGAAGCCAGAGTGGTGATTGACAACTCCTACGGCTCCTTTAATACATTGAAGAACTCAGTTCAGCTAAGTACAAGGATTCCGGGCAGTGGCTTTGCCTTTGATGCCCGACTGTCTAATATAACAAGTGATGGCTTTGTTGACCGGGGTTCTTCAGAACTCAAGTCCTATTATCTTTCAGGAGCCTGGTATGGTAACGCTACTTCAGTAAGACTTGTTACCTTCTCGGGCAAGGAGAAGACCTATCAGGCCTGGAATGGAGTTCCTCTGGTTAAGCTGAAGAATGACAGTGAAGGTATTGAGAAACTAATAATGCTTGACGGGTGGTCGGATGAGGAGGCAGATAATCTGCGCGGTTCGGATTCAAGGACTTTCAACAGGTATCTGTATTCCAACCAGACAGACAACTATCAGCAGGACCACTATCAGCTTCACTTTACACATGCACCATCGGCATTGCTTTCACTGAATGTATCACTGCATTATACTAGGGGCAAGGGATACTATGAGTCGTACAAGTACAATGAACGTTTTTCAAAGTATAACCTGCCCCTGCCGTCAGAGCTTGTCATTGATGGAGTCAGTTACAGTCGGACTGACCTGATAAACCAGAAGTGGCTTGATAACCATTTCTATGGTGCTACCTTCTCAGGTGCGTATGAATATGGGAAACTGCATCTGGTGGCGGGAGGTGCTATAAACAGATACGATGGCAAGCATTACGGAGAGGTGATATGGACTAAGATTAATGCGGGTGTACCTGATAACTACAGGTGGTATGAGAACGACGGTGTTAAAGATGACCTAAACTATTATACAAAGGTTACCTATACCCTGTTTGGTTCACTTGGCATTTACACAGACCTTCAGGGAAGGCACGTGAGCTATGATATAGAAGGTGTTCATGATGATATGCGGGATCTGACGCGCACTGCTCACTACGACTTCTTTAATCCAAAGTTTGGTATCAACTGGAAAATTGACGAGGACAAGCGCATATTTGCTTCTGTTGCTGTGTCCAACAAAGAGCCATCACGCAGCGACTTTAGAGATGCCGATGATGAGCTTGTGCCACAGCCTGAAAAGCTTATTGACTATGAATTGGGCTTTGACTGGATGGGGGAGATGCTTGGCTTTCAGGCCAATGGTTTTTACATGGACTACAAGGATCAGCTTGTACTGACAGGGAAAATCAATAATGTAGGTGCATATATCATGAACAATGTGCCTGAGAGTTACCGTACTGGTATCGAACTGGCAGGATTTGCTAGAGTTGCGCCTTGGCTTACAGCAAGTGCCAATGCTGTATTTTCAGCCAATAAGATTAAGGATTTCACAGAATATGTGGATGACTGGGATAATGGAGGTCAGTTGGCCAATTATCTGGGAAACACAAATATCGCCTTCTCACCTTCAAGCACTATTGCTGCCAGACTTGAGGCCCAACCGCTCAAAGGACTCAGCGCTATACTTGATACCAGGTATGTAGGTGAGCAGTATATCGACAACAGTTCAAGTCGTGACAGGATGCTTGACAGTTATATGTTAAGCGACCTGGTACTGCGATACAAAGTGCCCACCAAATCAGGCAAGAATACCCGAGTCGAACTGGGTTTTCAGGTCGGAAACCTATTTGACAAGTCCTATATATCAAATGCATGGGTTTACAGTTTTGTGCTAGACGGTAAGAGAGAAGTGCTTGACGGTTATTTTCCTCAGGCTGGAAGAAACTTCACAGGACAGGTGGTATTAAGATTCTGACCGAAACCCTTCCCATGCCAACTGGTATGGGCTGCAGCATAAAAGAAGTTGCAGGTTTAGAGACCTTATTATTATAGGGAAAAGAAACCGGAAATCAATTTTGAGCTTTAAAAGCAAAAACGCCCCGCGAGGGGCGTTTTTTGTAGCCTAAGCCATAATCGTATAAATCAGCATGCTGTCCTGATTGTCTATTCTTTACCAGGCACTTGCTTAGATTTCTTTGCAGGTTGCATGACGTTCTGGAATTCCTTCCAGAGAGCATCATTTGCAGGTACCGGAGCAATGATTTCTACTGGCTCTTTCTTTACCGGATGTATAAAGCTCAGACGCCTGGCGTGCAGGGATATTCCTCCGTCAGGATTAGAACGTGCAAAGCCATATTTCAGGTCGCCCCTGATAGGGCAGCCAATCTTGGCAAGCTGGGCACGTATCTGGTGATGACGTCCGGTTTCAAGTTCCACTTCCAGCAGATGGTAGCGAGCCGAACTGGAGATCAGCTTGTATTTCAGAATGGCTTCTTTTGCTCCGGGTCTCATTTTGTTTAGGACAGAAGACTTGTTTTTTATACTGTCCTTCAGAATAAAGTTGCGTAGTGTTGCTTCCTCCTCTTCAGGGAGATTCTGGACGATGGCCCAGTAAACCTTTTTGACCTCTCTGTCCTGAAACATCTGGTTGAGCCTGGTCAAAGCCTTTGAGGTACGGGCAAACAGCACGACACCGCTTACAGGTCTGTCAAGCCTGTGAGCAACTCCCAGGAACACGTCTCCAGGTTTGTTGTATTTTTCCTTGATGTAGGCTTTGACCTTGTCTGACAAAGGCTCATCACCGCTTTCGTCTCCCTGTACCAGGTCCGCTCCGGTTTTATTTACCGCTATCAGGTGATTGTCTTCGTATAGTATTTCCAGGTCCATATATCAGGCTTTCTGTATCTTAAGTGACTTAGTATTGTTCGTTTTCATTGGGGAAGTCACCCGACTTGACATCAGAGATATAGCTTTGAACAGCTTTGCTTATCTCTTCGTTCAGGTTGTGGTAACGTCTTAGGAATTTGGGAGAGAAATCCTGTGTGATTCCAAGCATATCGTGGATCACGAGAACCTGACCGTCAACTTTGCCTCCTGCACCGATTCCAATAACAGGAATGCTGAGTTCACCGGCCACCCTTTCTGCAAGTTTTGCAGGAATCTTTTCTAGCACAAGACCAAAGACTCCGGCTTCCTCAAGCAGGTTGGCATCACGTATCAATTTGGCGGCTTCTCTTTCTTCCTTGGCACGAACGGCGTAAGTGCCAAATTTATTTATAGACTGTGGGGTAAGACCCAGGTGTCCCATCACGGGGATTCCTACGGACAGAATTCTCTTTACAGATTCAAGGATTTCTTCACCACCCTCGATCTTTATCCCATCAACACCTGATTCCTTCATCATTCTGATAGCAGAAGCAACCGCGGTTTCGCTATTACCCTGATAAGAACCAAAGGGAAGGTCGGCTATTACCATAGCCCTGCCCACAGCTCTCATTACTGATGAGGCGTGATATATCATGTGGTCGAGAGTAATTGGAAGAGTGGTTTCCCATCCTGCCATAACATTTGATGCAGAATCACCGACCAGAATCACATCCAGTCCTGCTCTGTCTGCAATCTTTGCCATTGAATAATCATAGGCTGTAAGCATTGAGATCTTCTCGCCTCTGGCCTTCATTTCTCCTAAAACATGGGTCGTGATCTTCTTCGGCCCCTCTTTTGCTACTGACATAATTCACGTAAATTTTGGCAAAGATAGGGATAAAAATTAGGAAAGGCGGAGGAAATTGGTGGTTAGATGTAATCTGTATATTTTTGCAGATATTTCAAACAGTAGGGAGGCATAAGTGATTTATCCGGATAAATTTGAAGAGAAGCTGAATTTCGCCAGAATCAGGGAGATGCTGGCCGGTCATTGTCTTAGTCCGCTGGGACAGGAATGGGTCGGTAAGATGGGATTCTCATTGTCTTTCGACAAGGTCAGAACCCTCCTCGAACAGACTAATGAGATGTTGCATATTGAAGATGATGGAGGTGAACTGCCGGTTTCCTACTATATAGATGTACGTGAGCCTCTCAGAAAGATCAGGGTTGAAGGTCTTTTCCTGGATGAGGAAGAGCTTTTTGACCTTAGGCGCTCCCTTGGTACAATCAGAGATCTGATAAGGTTTATCAAAAGCAGGGATGAGAGCAAATTTCCCCGTTTGCACGCTTTGGCGGCAAACGTGATGGTATACCCTGCTATAATCGACAGGATAGATACCATCCTCAATAAGCAGGGTAAGATAAAGGATAATGCATCACCCGAACTGCTTCGGGTTCGCAAGGATATTATCGCCATTCAGCAAAATGTCTCCCGCAGAATGGCCGCCATACTCAAGAAAGCCAAGAGCGAAGGTCTGGTGGAGGCCGAAGTATCTGTAAGCATCCGTGACGGAAGGGCTGTGATACCTGTGCTTTCAGCAAACAAAAGACGTCTGCCTGGTATTATCCATGATGAGTCAACAACAGGTAAGACAACTTATATAGAACCTGCCGAGATCGTTGAGATGAACAATGAGATCAGGGAACTTGAGTATGCTGAAAGAAGGGAATTGATACGTATTCTGACTGAGATTTCAGGGTTTCTGCGCAATTACCTTGAGGAATTGCTTTACTCATACGAGTTTCTTGGTATCATTGATTTTATAAGGGCTAAGGCTAAGTTTGCCGAACGCATCGAGGCCATAGTTCCTGAACTCTATGACGAGCCCTCATGTCGCTGGCTTGAGGCAAGGCATCCCTTGCTGTATCTTCACCACAAAGCTCAGGGCAGGGAAATCGTGCCACTTACAATTGAGTTTGCTCCTGAACAAAGGATCGTAATAATCTCAGGTCCCAATGCCGGTGGTAAGTCGGTTTGCCTCCAAACGGTAGGACTGGTTCAGTATATGCTGCAATGTGGTCTCCCGGTTCCTGTAAAGGAAGGATCGAGGATGGGTTTCTTTCACAATATCTTCCTTGACCTGGGTGATGAGCAGTCAATAGAAAACGACCTCAGCACATACAGTTCCCACCTTACCAATATGAAGTTTTTCGTCAGGAACGCCGACGGGCGTTCGCTGATACTTATTGATGAGTTTGGTACAGGTACCGAACCGATGATAGGTGGAGCCATTGCCGAGTCAGTGCTTGAACAGCTTAACAGACAGGGAGTTTTTGGAGTTGTTACTACACACTATACCAATCTCAAGCATTTTGCTTCCCAGACCGATGGACTTGTCAACGGTGCGATGCAGTTTGATACAGACAAGCTACAACCCCTCTTCAAACTGGAGGTGGGCTCCCCGGGTAGTTCCTTTGCCTTTGAGATAGCCCGTAAGATAGGTTTGCCGGAACCCATCCTGGAGTCGGCCAAGAACAGACTTGGAGAGGATCATATCAACTTTGACAAGCACCTGCGTGAGATAATTAGAGACAAGCGTTACTGGGAAAGGAAGAGACGTCAGATTCATGAGCAGGAACGCAGGATGACTGATGTGTCAGAACGCTATGAGACAGAGCTGCAAAAGTTGAAGTCTGAACGTAAGGAACTCCTTGAAAAAGCAAGGCAGGAGGCTGCGGCTCTGCTTGCAAATGCAAACAAGGAGATAGAGAATACAATTAAGGCCATAAGGGAGAGCCAGGCAGAGAAGGAAAAGACAAAGCAGGCAAGGCAGGTGATAGAAAACTTAAGGGAGCGGCTTGTCAAAAACGAACTGGTTGATAATACCGAACAGGAATGGCTGGAGCGTAAGATTGAGGCGATAAAAAATCGCAAGTCACGCAAAAAGGATGAGGCTAAACAACAGGGCTCTCCTGCTAAGGCTCAGGTAGCTGAGGATACTTCATCAGTAATTGGTGAGGGTGATATTGTAAGACTTGAAGGACAGCCTGTTCCCGGAGAAGTTATGGAGATTAGAGGTGAGAATGCCATGGTTGCCTTTGGCAGTCTGGTAAGCAATGTAAAGCTTAGTCGCCTTACAAAGATTAGCCGCAGGGAGTACAAGCGGGAAGTCAGGAAGGAAAGCAGTATCTCTTCAAGTCTTGCAGAGAGGATGAGGGAAAAGAAGCTGAGCTTCAAGCCAGATATAGATATCAGGGGTATGAGGGGAGAAGAGGCTATCACAAGAATATCTGCTCATATGGATGAAGCACTTATGTGTGGTGCCGGCCAGGTGAGAATACTCCATGGTAAGGGAACTGGTACACTGCGTCAAATGGTTAGGGAATATCTTAATACCCTGCCTTTTGTGTCAAGGTATGAAGACGAGCATGTGCAGTTTGGTGGTGCCGGCTTTACCGTAGTTTATCTGGACTAGTCCGGTGCTCTGCAGCACCGGGACTACAACTCAGTCTTCATGAACCGGTATTGTAGCAGTCTTATTTATCAGGGCATTTATGGCCGGGATGAAGAAGGAGACAACCCCGATAAGAATTATCATAATTCCTGATACAATAAAAGCATTATTTACTCCTATTGTGTCTGCTATCAATCCAGTATTTAGCAGACCAATCATAGAGGGAAGCATTGTTGCGCTGCCATAGATTGCAAAGGCCCTACCAAGAGCCTCAGCCTTGATAGTTGTTTGCATTACAACAGTGAAAGAAGCGTGATAGATTGCGCCTGCCATCATCCCAATGCCCCAGGCTATTTCAATAATACTCATTTGCCATGTGCTTCCTTCAAAATGGTCTATAGTCATCAGTGGGAACATCACGGCAATTGGCATTATGAAGAAGTTGGCCAGAACCACAAACCAGAACAGCCATATCATTCCCTTACTGCTAAAGATGGTCTTGAGGCCATCGTGCATTTCTCTGAACACATGGGGTTGTGCTGCATTTACAGTTTTCTCAGGATTCGGGATATGGACCATTAATAATGAGGAACATGCGATAATTGCCCCTGCAATGTCAACTGCCATAACGTGTGTCATGTCCATTGTAGTAATCATCAGTGCTGCAAGAGCGGGACCAGCAATAGTACTTACTGAGTTGATAACCTGGTTGACTCCAGCTACTCTGCCCAGTTCTGATTTGGGTGCCAACAGAGGGATGGATGCCTGCATAGCGGGTACGTGGAAGGCGCTACCTACCGAACGAAGGGCAAGCAGAAAATTACTGCATAAGCAACTATAGAGCTGCTAAGTGTGGAGAATAACTGACCTGTCCAGATAATTCCGAATACTCTTTTCCAACCCATCATGGCCGTAATAATTGACCCACAAAGGTAGTACGATAAGGTTGAAATTTATTCCGGATAAGAAATAATAATTTACAGCACTATCCTGGGCGTTTATGCGAGAAACTCTGATGCCTCCGAGAAGATTGTGTTGAAGGTGTCTTCAACCTCTCTGCCTTGTTCGTCTTTGAGAAAGGGGAAAGGATTTTCATGTGATCCAGGGTAACGGGGTGACAGAATACTGAAGTTTGAATGCAGAGTCTCTTCAATTGCCCGGGGAGATATTACAGAGTCAAAGCCCAGACCGAGAGTCTTAATCTGTCCCTTGATTCCTGCAAGGGCAAGATCCCTTTCCCTGGTGCAGCAGTCACCGCAACTCAGGTATCTGAAGCTATCCCATGCCTTAGGTAACAAAGGCATATTTTGTTCCGGAATTCGCATCAGGTCACTGACCTTGTAATTGCACTTCAGGAATTCATTAAGCTGTCTGGTTGCTTCACTATCTATAATTGATTTTGAGTTGGGATTCATTTTATCGACAGAAGCGCCCCCGCAGAAGAGAAATGCCCTTTCACCGGAGAACAGACTGGCGGGATTGGCTATGAGCAGGATTTCTGCGAGGAGCGCACCTATCGAATAAGCAAATATGTTTACTGACGTATTTGCTTCGAAAAGTTCGTGACGGCCTTCCTTGATTTCAGTACATAGCTTGACAAGGTCAAAATATGTCTGAGTACCAGAGATTGGAAACATTTGTGGTGTGTATTCCATTCTCAGACTTAGTGCCAGATTTGCGAAAGATGTGTTCTGCACATTCTTGTTTCTGCGTCTGTAATCTGACAAACTGTGCATAAGCCGTGCATTACCCCATTGCTGAGGTGTACGGTTCATATGGAAGGCTATTGGAAACATGATAACCGACCTGCCTGTATGTTTTACAAGGAAGTAGGCCCATGAAAGATACTTTTCCCATGAACGTTCATTAAGTCCATGAAGCAGAAGTATTGCTTTGTTGTTCTTTCCTTTAAGTTGTGAGTCGTAAAAGACGGGATACCTGAATGTGAAGTTTCCGTCTTTACCGTTTTCAGTCAATATATTCAATTCCTCCTGTGACAGAGGAGCATCAGGTCTTATTGGGGAGAAATCGAAATCACTGCTGAAGGTGCAAATGGTTGATGTTACCCCTTCACCGAAATCAGAAGTCCCGGCAGAGAGGTTAAACTGTTTCTTTAATAGTGCAGATGTTGCAAATAGTTCCATAGATGAATTTGAGTGACCTCGATAATTTTCCACAATATTACATCAAGGATTTGCAAGGCGCTGAAAAATGGAGTGTTTGGCAGTAATCTGGGGTGAATGAAAATCGTGCTGGGGTGAAATTTTATTCTTTGGGGTGAATTGTAATTGCCAGTAAATTAATATAGTTTTGAAAAGATTTTCCTAAAACCAATCAGCGATGTCTCTCGAGATAAGAAAGAAGGGTTATATACCTGACTACTTTGTCACATGGCGAAATACGATCCTTCAGGTCTTATTTACAGCCCTGTTTGCCTTTCTTTTTATAAATATCTACAAGCCATTTGGGGCCGGGGAGTGGTATCAGGAGAAGTGGTGGATGTTTTCGCTTGGTTCGGCAGCACTTGTGATAGTCGGAATGATTGTAATTATAGTCAGCCGTCTTCTTATGCTGGCAAGGAGACGTAAGGGCCCCATTAGAATCAGATACTATGTCTTTTCGGTTGCAGCTGAGATTCTGTTTATGGGAGCTGCATATGCAGTACTCGAACTGGTTGTTCTTGGTGGTGTGAGACCTTTCTGGATACTGTTGTATATGGCAGTTCAGAACACCTCTCTGATACTTCTTATTCCTTATATAATAAGTTTGCTTTTCTTTTCTTGGAGAGAAAACAAGTTGACGCTTGAGCAGCTGGTATCTCAGCTGAGAGCCAAGCGTCATTTTATTCCTTTTGAGGATGAGAACGGGGTGTTGCGTCTCACAATCAACTCTGGTGATCTGCTATATCTTAAGGCAAGTGACAATTATGTGGATATAATTTACAGGTCTGGTGAGAAGACAAAGACATATGTATTACGCAATACATTAAAAAAACTTGAAGGAAGTCTGGATGGACTTCCACTTTTACGGTGTCACAGGTCATACATGGTAAATGTAACCAGTGTAAAGATTTTGAAGAGGGACAAGGGAAAGTTTGTACTGTGGCTTGATGAAGATGGCAGCATCACCATTCCGGTTTCCAGAGGTTATGCTGATGAAGTGCTGAAATACTTCGAAAGTGTTTATAGAGGAGAGTAATTTGAACAATACAGTAAGACCTCAGTCGAATCCTGCGAAAGGCTTTTTACACATATTTCAGTAGAAAGTTACATCCTCATAAGTGATTTATAATTATTTATTTGTTGCATACAATTTTAATTATTTAGAATGGACTTCTTAGCTTTTGCCCCCCAAAGCTAAACCTTAAGTGCGTGTGATGCTATAGTGTTGTTTTTCAGTATTGTAGTGATTGAATTCTCAATATGCTTCAAGACTGGTTTTAGTCTTTTTAATTTTTATTCTGATTTTTTGGTGCGTTAATTACTTTAAATTGCCTTATTAACAGGCTGTTACCTTGTAATTTTGACCCGAACCTAACACATTATACAATATGAAGGGACATTTTACTTTTCTGCTTGCAGTGGTGGCTTTATTTGTGGGAATGGAAGCAGCAGCTCAGCAACTCGCAAAACCACAGGCAACATTGATTTACAGTATAGTAAGGTTGGTAGATTGGCCCGAGCTATACAAGGATCAGACCTTTGTAATAGGTGTAGTTGGTGATAAGATGGATATCACCAGAGAGCTGAGAGCCGGTAAGGGTGACCGTACTGTACGTGGCAAGGAGATTGAGATTGTTGAATATGCAAGCATTAAGGAGGTAGGCAAGTGCCACCTGTTGTTTGTACCCAACGAACACATCTCAACAGTTTTACAAAATCGGGTACGAATCTCTCCGGACAACCAATTCTGGTAATGACTGAAAGTTCATATCGTCATCCTGATATTTCAGTGATTAATTTCTCAGTAGTTGACGGCAAGCTGGGGATTACTTTGAATGAAGAAAATGCAAAGAGCAGAAAACTGGGTTTAAGCAAACAATTGATTAACTTCGCAAGGTAATTTCGTAATCCCACACGAGAATACACTTTCAGGCTGTCCCTGCTGGGGCAGCCTTTTTTCGTTAAAAACATTGATGTCATATATCATGGAGGCAATTTGCTTAATCCTGATATTTCTCCCGCAACAGATTATAAGCTCCCCATGAACGCTTTGAATACTTACCATTAATAGGTAAATTTGTAAGTGTTTGAAGTTCTGTTCCACCCGTTTTTACTATTTCAATTCATAATATCTGCCATGGGAGATTCGCTTATTGTGCTTGTCGTACTTGCGCTGGCCATTGTTTTTTTTGTTAGTGGAAGACTGCGTTCTGATATTGTGGCACTTCTTGCCCTTGTTACGCTGATGTTGTTTGGAATACTCACTCCGGCTGAGGGACTGTCGGGTTTTTCGAATTCCATAGTTGTGATGATGATAGGACTGTTTGTAGTGGGAGGTGGCATTTTTCAGACAGGACTTGCAAATATTATAAGCAACAAGATATTGAAGCTGGCAGGAACAAATCCTCTATTTCTGTATCTGCTTGTGATGCTTACCACAGTTGCGATAGGTGCTTTTGTGAGCAATACGGGTACCGTAGCAGTTATGCTTCCGATTATTGTGTCTCTTTCGGCAGCTGCCGGTATTAGTGCCAGCCGTTTGCTGATGCCCTTGGCTTTTGCAAGCAGCATGGGTGGAATGCTGACCCTTATTGGAACACCGCCCAATCTTGTAATCAGTAATGAGCTTGTCAAGAACGGATATGAGGCTCTGTCTTTCTTTTCATTTGCGCCAGTTGGTGCGGTCTGCGTGGTACTTGGAGTCGTGGTGCTCTGGCCTTTATCCAATTTATTTCTATCAAAGAAAAGATCGGATGAAGGGGGTGCAAAAGGCAATAATAAGTCAGCAAAAGATTTGGCAAAGGAGTATCAGATATCAGAGAATCTTTATCGTCTCAGGGTTGGATATAATTCATCACTAGTATTCAAGAGCGCCCAGGAACTGGATATAACCAACAGATACAGCATAGTCATACTTGAGATCAGACGAAAGGAAGAAGGCCGGCGTAGTCTGTTTTCGAAAAGTGTTAGCCAGAGGATGGCAGCACCTACCACTATCATATATGCAGGAGATGTACTGTATGTAATGGGGGAATTTGAAACTGTAAAGGAGTTTGCTGAAAAATACCAGCTTGAATGGATAGTGGTCGGGGACAGTGAAGAAGGTCTTCCTGTACAAGAGGAATTGGGTGGTGGTGAGATTGGAATCGCTGAGGTGGTTGTACTATCCAATGCATGGCTGGTAAATCAGAGGGTGATGGATTCGGGTTTCAGGGAAAAATATCATGTCAATATCTTGGGTATTCAGCGTAGAAAAAGCTATATTCTTAATGATCTGAAGAATCAGAAGATACAGTCGGGCGACGTATTATTGGTTCAGGGCAAGTGGAAGGATATCTCGCTGCTAAGGGAGAAGACAGGTGAACTGGTAGTTGTGGGTCATCCCGAACAAGAGGCCGCAAAGAGTCTGATCGTCAACAGGGCGCCTGTAGCTGCGATTATTCTGGTTGCTATGGTTGCAGCCATGGCTTTCAACCTGGTATCTGCCGTTACTGCTGTTATGGTTGCAGCCCTTCTGATGGTACTTACGGGCTGTCTTCATAATGTGGAGGAGGCATACAAGACTATCAACTGGGAGAGCATTGTGCTTATCGCAGCTATGTTGCCTATGTCGATAGCGTTAGAAAATACAGGTATATCAAAGATGGTAGCAGTATTTCTAGTTGAGCAACTTGGCTCCATGGGCCCGGGCTTCCTGCTTGCCGGAATCTATGTTGCAACATCTATACTAACGATGTTTATAAGTAACTCTGCAACAGCCGTACTTTTTGCCCCTATTGCAGTACAGTCTGCTATTGAGTTGGGTGTCAACCCTCATCCGATGCTGTTTGCAGTTACCGTTGCTGCCAGTATGTGTTTTGCAAGTCCGTTCTCCACACCACCGAATGCTCTGGTTATGTCGGCAGGCAGGTATAACTTTATGGACTATGTAAAAGTGGGCCTTCCGGCACAGCTAATCTTCGCTGTTGTGATGATTCTGATTCTGCCTCTTATCTGGCCGTTCTGACCAGATAGCGCACTGAATCTGAATCATAGTTTTCTACAAATGATCAGGGATATAGGTGCCAGTCCAAAACCAGTTATGGCATGATTTGCACCTACTGACAGTGCAATACTACCTGTTCTCACAGGGGCAAGGCATGGGCTTGTATTTATAGGCAGAGCTTCTGTGGGTTGAAGCACAGGATTGCAGTGTAGAGAATGCAAGTAAAATACCCAGTATTATTACGCTTGATTTCAGTCCCTTTTTCCTCATTACAGCACAGTATAGAAGTATTGCAATTTATACGCACAAGCAGTAAAATTGTTCGATACATATAAATAAAGAGAAAGGCTGACCTAGGGGTCAGCCTCTTTGCGGTTATGAACTACGATATCTTATCGTCCTTATCCTTTTTCGACTTGTTACCCGGAGTTTGTTTTGACAATGATTCTCTCATAGCAGTATCTGCTTCTATGTTTTTATATTTTACATAGTCCATGATACCAAGATTGCCGTTTCTGAATGCTTCGGCCATTGCCAGAGGTACTTCAGCTTCAGCTTCAATAACCTTGGCTCGGGCCTCCTGAGCCTTGGCCTTCATTTCCTGTTCGAGAGCCACAGCCATGGCACGTCGTTCCTCTGCTTTAGCCTGAGCGATATTCTTATCAGCTTCTGCCTGGTCCATCATCAGTTCGGCACCAATGTTCTTACCGATATCGATATCAGCGATATCAATAGAGAGAATCTCGAATGCGGTACCTGCATCAAGCCCTTTATTAAGAACCAGTTTCGATATTGAGTCCGGGTTCTCAAGTACAGACTTATGTGAGGTAGCAGAGCCGATAGAAGAAACGATACCTTCACCTACACGGGCCAATACAGTGTCTTCACCGGCACCACCAACAAGTTGCTTGATATTGGCACGAACAGTAACACGAGCCTTTGCAATAAGCTGGATACCATCCTTAGCGACTGCAGATACCGGAGGAGTATCAATAACTTTGGGGTTAACTGACATCTGAACAGCTTCAAATACGTCACGACCTGCAAGGTCGATGGCAGTAGCCATCTTGAAGCTTAAATCGATATTTGCCTTTGAGGCTGAAACAAGGGCATGAACTACCTTTTCGATATGTCCTCCGGCCAGGTAGTGGGCTTCAAGTTCGTCTCTCTTGACATCATGAAGACCAGCCTTGTGAGCTTCAATCATGGCTCTTACGATCGCAGATGGCGGAACCTTCCGGATACGCATCAGGATCAGCTGAAGCAAAGATATGCGAACTCCGGTAACAAGGGCGGAGAACCACATTACTACTGGTACATAATAAAGGAACAGGAAGAATAGGACAACTATTATCGCTATTAATCCAAAGGTTCCGAAACTTTCCATATTATTTTAGTTTAGAGGTTTAACAATGATGTGAGTCTTGTGAACTTTGACAACTTCGATTTCAGTACCTGGGTCCAGGTAGCCTCCGGGGAAGCGTGCTTCGATCTCCTCTTCGTTGACCCGTGCCTTACCCACTGGGTTTAACCTTGTAATCGTTACGCCCGTGTCACCCACATTGATGCTGTTTTCATCCACAGTCTGGATATTACTGTCGATCTCAGTATGAAGCATAAATCGCTTCCATGTTTTGCTTCTTAGAGCGAGCACTACAGTGATTGCGAGCAGTAATAATGTTCCAAACAAAACGATATGCCCTGTCTGGGGTCCAAAATTGGTATATGCCAGGTAGATACCGCCACCTATCATAGCCAGACCACCTAAGGCAGCAATGGTTATTCCTGGCAGGACAACGAATTCAAGTATTAGCAGGAAGATCCCTGTAATAATAAGCAATATGATTATCGTCATATGTTAGTTAATTGTTACAATTAATTCCCTGTCGCTGAGAAGTTGTTGCAGCTGTTCGAGTTCTACCAGAGCCCCTCTTTTAATCTCACAATAGCCTTTATAATGTGTAAGGACAGCACATTGTTCTGCCTGTTCCTTGTTGTGCAGGCATACATCCTGCAATACCCTGATCACATGTTCAAAGGTATTGACATCGTCATTGTGAAGTATCAGCGTTCGTTCTTCCAACTGTTCCTTTCCGGCATTACTGAACTCACTTTTTTGGTCGCAAGCTGCCATTGCATAAAGTTTGCGTTAAGATATGAAAAAAATACGTTCTTTCCTTATAACGCTTTTATTTAAAATGTGAGGTTAATCCATTTTTCGGGCCTCTTCGAGGGAAATCTGTTTCCCATTGAGGAAGGCTACCACAAAGGCTCCGGGAAATCCGGCCTCTCTGATGCTGTTAACACTTTCTCTTGCAGCCTCATAGTTGGACCAGGAACCCGTAAAGTACTTCTTAGTATCTGTGCCTTCAACATCAACACTCGTAACAGGAGGTATCCTGGCAAGGGCAGCAGCATTGGGTGTATTCCTGAACACACCGATTTGTATCCTGTATTCCGGTTTATCCTTTTTTGCTGTAGCAAAGGCACCTGACACAACATTTGAAGGGGTGGCGGGCATAGTTTGAGGAGCCGGGAGTTCCGCTTCCTCACCCTTGTGAATGGCAGGATAAGAAGGTGTGCGGATTCCGGATTCAATAAACCTGGTTCCCTGACTTACTGGTGTTATAGTAGCCGGTGTAGCAGGAGCAGAGGCTCCTGCATACTGGATCTCTAGTGATTCTTCCAGCATATCGACACTATTCTTCTTCAAGGCCAGCAGGTGCTCTATCTGTTCGGGATTATAAACAGTCAGTTGTTTCAGGCTTTGCTCAGCCTCATTAAAACGAGTACGGGCATGGCTTGCAAGGTCTTCGCTTCCGGGGTTGCTGGATGTTGATCCTATAGCAATAGCCTTTTCGTAATAGTTCTTGTATTTGTAGTTGAGGGCCTTTTCATACAGCTGCAGCGACAGGTGCTTAAACTCCCTTGACAGCTGTACCAGGCTGTCCATCTCGGCCTGAATCATTTCTTCAGCATTGCCGGAGACCCTGTCCCTGATACTGATTGTTTGCGTTCCTGCTTTGCGTGACATTTCAAGGAGTCGTGCTGATTCAAGTGACAGGATATTACCCCATACTATCAGTGAATCAGCTCTTTGTAGTTCGGCAATCTGCCCTGTATTAAAGAATGCTTTGTAAAGTCCGTCTCTGAGTACCTTCTTTTTCATAAACTCATTATCGGAATAAAATGTCAGTTTATAGCCAGCTATCTCAGCGAGTAGTTTTTGAAACTCACTTTCCTCAATGGCCACCTTGTTGATAATGCTACTCTTGGGTTTGTACTGACCATTCCTCCTTAGTTGCAGGATGTAGTCATTTTCTACTTTTTGTGCACGTTGGTAATAGCCGTTGATTTCATCTTCAAGTCCATAGGTCTCTTTCTCCAGTTCAACGATGGTCTGAACCAGCTGTTCCAGTTCGTTCCTGTCATAGCTTTGACTGTAACGTCGTCTTTTCTCACTCATCAATTGTTGCAGGCTGTCCTGTCTGAGGCTGATCTTGTAGCCTGAACGGAATATTTCCAATGCCTCCCGGCTTTGGAAATGTTCAAAGCGGGTATAGACAAGGGAGTCATTTACAACAAAGTTGAACAGATCCTCATTCTGGTAGGATCTTGAAGCATGGATGGTGGTTCCCGTTTTCCTGATTGCAGCTTCATCCAGTTGCAATAAAGCAGCCTGTTTTACTTCATTGATATCCCTGCTCAGGTTTCTAACTACTGAGTTATCCCAGATCATTTCGACGACTACATACTTGCCATTTTCGACACCTCTGTTGGTAGTAAACCAGGCTTTACCTGAATAGATGTCGGGTACAAGGAAGAAGTCATCATCGGGCGAGTTGAATGGAGGACCCAGATTGGCCGGCTCTGAAAAGCTTCCTGTAGAGGGATCGAAATAAGACTGATAGATATCAAGACCACCCATTCCGCCCGGTCGGTCGGAGCTGAAATAGAAGGTTGTTCCATCAGTCAGCAGGAAGGGATAGAGTTCGTTGTAATCACTGTTGACCTCTCCTGTAAGTTTTTCAGCATCAGCCCATGAGTCAAGCAGTCTGACAATTTTATACAGGTCGTATTTGCCATTGCTGGCCATCAATGGGAAGTATACCTCATTGCCCCTTTCAGTGCGGAACACTACCTGGTCGGCTGATACACCAACCCTGAAGAAGTCACCTGCCTTAAGTAGCTGACCGGCATCTTTTGAGAGAGAATATAGAGAGGATATTTCCTCAAAACTTACCGTATCCTTAGCTGTTACCTTTACTGCAAAGTGCTTGTTGATAAGCTGTTCTGCACTTCTGCATTCATCGATGGCCTTTTTGGCAGCCTTTGTTAGTTCATTTTCAGTTTTCTGAGATTTCAGGAATTTATTGTAGTTTTCAATAGCCAGTTGCACTTCATATTCACGTTGGTACAGATAGCCCAGGTAGTAATATACATCCTGACTTGGTGGACGTGTTGAAGCAAGTTTCAGGCGTTGAATAGCCTCACTTCTGTTTTTATTAAGTTTACAAAGAGCAACACCATAGTAATAATTGTAGTTGTAGTCGCGGTTGTTCTTTTCAAGCAGTTTCTTGTACTTGGGCAGAGCCTCAGCATATTTTCCTTCATTGAACAGTTTGAGTGCTTCGGTTTGATCAGGTTGCTGGGCATTGATCCCGGTAATAGCAATAAAGGAAAAGATGAAGTATAGGATTTTTCTCATTAACTTGCAGTTTTATGTCTAATACGGCATCAAATTTAGTGAAAGATAGGCAATGTTTGACAGCAATAAAAACATCTGATCATGACAAAATTAACAGAAGGTAATCTGGCTCCTGATTTTTCAGGCAAGAATCAGTTTGGTAAGGAAATATCACTTGCTGATTTTAAAGGTAAAAGGCTCGTTCTGTATTTTTATCCTAAGGACAATACTCCGGGTTGCACGGCTGAAGCCTGCAACCTGAATGACAATTATGAGACATTTCTGGCAAAGGGATATGAAGTTGTTGGCGTCAGCCCAGACAGCCAAAAGTCGCATCAGAATTTTGCCAAGAAGTATGGCTTACGCTTTAACCTTATTAGTGACCCTGAAAAAAGCATTCTTGAGAATTATGGAGTCTGGGGCGAAAAGAAGATGTATGGCAAGTCTTATATGGGTGTGCTGAGAACCACTTTTATAATTAATGAGAAGGGGATTATTGAGAAGATTATTGAACAGGTTGATACCAAGAATCATACAGATCAGATATTGGGCTGATAATCTGATGTTCAGGTGCTTGGGTTCGAACATATGGATTGATTGTTTGACAAAAACTTTTTTCATAACTTCACGAAGCAAATATTTAAGGTAAAAAAATACAGTTATGTCTGAACGGAAGGAAGTTAAGGAATCGAAGGTCAGTCCGGAGAAGCTTAAAGCGCTTCAACTGACAATGGATAAAATAGAGAAATCGTACGGTAAAGGAGCGATTATGCGAATGGGCGATACAGCCTATGAGAATATTCCCGTTATACCTTCCGGTTCGGTTTCCCTGAATCTGGCCCTTGGTGTGGGTGGTTATCCACGCGGCAGGGTCATAGAGATATATGGTCCTGAGTCCTCAGGTAAGACCACTCTTGCTATCCATGCCATTGCTGAAGTTCAGAAGATGGGTGGTATTGCAGCCATAATTGACGCTGAGCATGCCTTTGACCGTTTTTATGCTGAGAAACTAGGGGTAAATATCGAGGAACTCCTTATATCACAGCCCGATAATGGTGAGCAGGCACTTGAAATTGCCGACCAGCTTATTCGTTCATCAGCTGTAGATCTGATAGTTATCGACTCTGTTGCAGCTCTTACACCAAAGGCAGAAATAGAAGGTGAAATGGGCGACAACAAGGTAGGTCTTCAGGCTCGCCTTATGTCACAGGCCCTTCGTAAGCTGACCTCAAATATTTCAAAGACCAACACCTGCTGTATCTTTATCAACCAGTTGCGTGAAAAGATTGGTGTTATGTTTGGTAACCCTGAAACCACTACCGGTGGTAACGCGCTTAAATTCTATGCTTCCATCCGTTTAGATATTCGTAAGATTTCCCAGCTCAAGAATGGTGATGAGGTAGTAGGAAGCCAGACCCGCGTTCGTGTTGTAAAGAACAAGGTAGCTCCACCATTCCGTAAGGCTGAGTTTGATATTATGTATGGAGAAGGTATCTCCAGAACAGGCGAGATTGTTGATATGGGAGTTGAGTTGGGCATTATCAAGAAGAGCGGCAGCTGGTTTAGTTATGGTGATACCAAGTTGGGGCAGGGTCGTGAGGCAGTTAAAGATCTGCTGAAGGATAATATAGAACTGGCCGAAGAGGTTGAAGCTAAAATAGTTGAAGCCGTAAAGGAGAAAATTAAGTAAGACAGACAGCATGCTAACTGGCATTTAGCAATGGGGCATCCTCCAGAGAGGATGCCTCTTCTTTTTTGCTGCACAGCACTATTGGCAGGCATTTCAGGAAGCTTATGCGACACTTGACAGCATTTTTATACCCCTGTTTTTTTTTATTGAATGAAACTGTTATATTGTGGAAGTTAAAAATTCATAACAGCTCATAAAATATGGCAGGACAAAAGGAAACTATTGAGTTGGAATACATCCTTAATACAACGCCCGGCTTACTTTTCAACAGGATCAGTACCGCATCCGGCCTGAGTGAGTGGTTTGCCGATGAGGTGAACATTGATGGTAAAGTTTTTGTACTGAGGTGGGAGGGTAGCGAGCAAAGGGTTGAGCAGACCGTGCGTAAGGAAAACAAGTTGGTTCGCTATACCTGGGTTGATGATGAGGAACTTGAAGGAGAGTGGTTTGAGTTTAGGATTAACGTCGATGAGTTGACGGGAGATGTTGCCCTGATTGTAATAGATAATGTTGATGTTGATGAGAAGGATGATCTCATTGAGATTTGGAACCGCCAGATTGATACTCTCAAGCGTGGTTTGGGTTCCATATAATTTAACTAAGAAATTGAATTGTAATTGCTAAATTTGCACCCGGATACCGGAGTATCCGGGTCTTTTTATTTATAAAGATTTGCAGCGGCCATAACGCTATGAAAAGATTGCATTTGTTTATACTCAGGAGCTACACAGGCCCATTGATCATGACATTTTTCATTGCCATGTTCATCCTGGTTATGCAATTCCTTTGGCGCTATGTTGATGACCTTGTGGGCAAAGGGCTTGAATGGAATGTATTGCTGGAGCTGCTTTTTTACGCTTCGCTGCAGGTAGTGCCGATGGCATTGCCTCTTGCGATACTACTTGCCTCACTGATGACATTTGGTAATCTGGGAGAGAACTATGAGCTGACAGCCCTTAAATCAGCCGGAGTCTCGCTTACAAGGATTATGATGCCTCTTATTGTCCTCACTGTCATTATATCTATACTTGCCTATGCATTTTCAAATAATGTACTTCCTGTAGCCAACCTGAAGCTGGTTTCTATTCTGCATGGAGTTAAGGAAACAAGGCTCGAACTCGACCTGAAGGAAGGTGTTTTTTATCCGGGGGTTGATGGCTTTAGCATCAAGGTGGAGGAAAAGGACAGAGAGACAAATCTCCTGAAGGATGTGATGATCTATGACCATCGTGATAAGCAGGCAGCCAACAGCAATGTGACGCTTGCCGACTCAGGCAAGCTTCAGGTTTCACCTGACAAGAAGAACCTGTTGCTGACTCTTTTTAATGGTGTGAGGTATGACGAGCGGATGATGCCATTTCAGGTTAATAACGGTGGTGGAGGAAGACGTCAGAGTCGTGAGTCATCTATGCACAGGAAGGATGTCTTTGGTGAGCAAATCGCAATAATCCAGTTGCAGGGCTTCGATTTTTCAAAGTCAGATGAAAACCTGTTCAAAGGAAGCGACAAGATGAAAAACCTCAATCAGCTTACCCATGACCTGGACTCAATCAGAGCCGGACGTAAGGTGCTCGTGACTTTGTTGGATGAAAGAGCTTCTCACCTCTATTTTACACGTATGCCTGAAATGAAAGATGAAAGGCTGGCTATCATTGAGAAGTCTGAGAGTTTTAATCTTGATTCACTATACAACACCCTTGATAATGATCGTAAGATCATGGTCGTACAATCGGCTCTCCGTACAGCCAGGGATCATAAGAGTGTAATAGAGAATCAGTTGAAATATATAGAAGTTGAGGATGTAAGCATACGTCGTCACCAGATGGAGATACACCGTAAATTTACCTTGTCCTTTGCCTGTCTGATTTTCTTCTTTATTGGAGCTCCACTTGGTGCTATTATAAGGAAAGGAGGACTGGGTATGCCGGTTGTAATCTCTGTGTTCTTCTTTATAATTTACTATATAATTGATACTATGGGCGGTAAATTTGCAAGGGAAGGAGTGTGGGAGGTATATCAGGGGATGTGGCTTTCTTCGGTTGTGCTGCTGCCGGTAGGTATATTCCTGACATACAAGTCGGCCCATGATTCAACCCTTCTGAATGCCGATGTATATTTTTCTTACCTCCACAAGATTAGGGACTTTCTTGCCAAAAAAGGCATTGTTAAATAGGGTATTGTACATTGTTACTTATACTTGTTCGATAAATAATTTCTGATATGTCATTACAAAAAGAGTTTGAACTTAACACTATAGAAGAGGCCATTGAAGCAATTCGAAACGGGGAACTAGTAATTGTTGTTGATGACGAAGACCGTGAAAACGAAGGGGATTTCGTATGTGCTGCAGAGCTTATCACTCCTGAGAAAGTTAACTTCATGGCTACCTACGGACGTGGACTTATCTGTGCTCCGTTGACTGAAAAAAGATGTGACGAACTGGAACTGGAATTGATGGTGGGAAGGAATACTTCACTTCATGGAACACCCTTTACAGTATCTGTTGACCTGATAGATGATAGTTGTTCAACAGGTATATCTGCATCTGACAGAGCCAGTACCCTAAGGGCTCTGGCAGACCCAAACACCAGGCCTGAATCACTTGGCCGCCCTGGACACATATTCCCACTGAGGGCAAAGGAGAAAGGAGTACTCAGGAGATCCGGTCACACAGAAGCTGCTGTTGACCTGGCACGCCTTGCCGGTTTGTATCCTGCCGGAGTCCTTGTCGAAATAATGAACGAGGATGGCACTATGGCTCGTATGCCTGAGTTGGTTAGAATTGCTGAGAAGTTTGGTCTTAAGATTATCACGATAAGAGACCTTATTGCCTATAGGCTGCAGCGGGAAAGCCTTATTGAGCGTGGAGTAGAAGTTCACCTGCCAACAAGGTATGGGGACTTCAGATTTATTCCTTTTAAGCAGTTGTCTAATGGTCTGGAACATATGGCCCTTATTAAGGGTGAGTGGGAGCCTGATGAAGCTATACTTGTGAGGGTTCATTCAAGCTGTGCCACAGGAGATATCTTCGGATCCATGCGTTGCGAATGTGGTGATCAGTTGCATAAAGCCATGGAGACTATTGACAAGGAAGGCAAGGGGGTAATTGTCTATATGAACCAGGAAGGTCGTGGTATCGGACTAATGAACAAGATAGAGGCATATAAACTTCAGGAACAGGGTCTAGATACTGTTGAAGCCAACGTGGAACTGGGCTTCGAGGCTGACGAGAGAGATTATGGCGTTGGTGCTCAGATATTGAGATCTCTTGGAGTTAAGAAGATGAGACTGATGACCAATAATCCCATAAAACGCATTGGCCTTGAAGGATACGGTCTGCAGATTGTAGAAAATGTACCTATTGAAATTAAACCAAATCCACATAATTTGTTCTATATGCAAACAAAGAAGACAAGGATGGGACACAACCTCCACTTCTTTAAATACGACAAGAACGAATAGTATGACAGATTTATCGACATATTACATGGGCTTGCCCGTGCCCTCTCCTATAATAGCTGCCAGTAGTACACTGACATCAAGTCCGGTCTGTATTGCTGAATTAGCAAGGAATGGCGCTGGAGCAGTAGTGCTGAATTCGCTTTTTGAGGAGGAGATAGTAGTCGAATTAAATCGCCGGAAAGAAAGCTTAAATGCATTGAATATCAATCATCCAGAGGTGCTTGAGTTTTATGAGAAGCTGGATGTTGATGAGATTTTGAATGATTACTTGAAGCTGATATTTGAAGCCAAAAAGAGTGTTGACATACCCATTATCGCAAGTATCAACTGCGTAAGTCCGGGCAAATGGCACTATTTTGCTAAGTATCTTCAGGAAGCCGGAGCCGATGGACTTGAGTTGAATATTTTCACCCTGCCTGCGGACATGGAGACCAGTGGTCAGGTATATGAAGAAGCAGCGCTTGAAATTATCAGGAATACTATGGCTGAGCTTAATATTCCTGTGTGTGTTAAGATTAGCCCTTACTATTCAGGTCTTGGAAATATGATATCCCAAATTGATTCGCTGGGAGTTAAAGGAATAACGCTTTTCAACCGTTTTTTCAAACCTGACCTCAATTTGGATGAAATGACTATTGGAGCAGGACCTGTTTATACAGATCCTTCCGAGTATCTTAACACCCTGAGATGGGTAGGACTGGTAGCAGGCAAGGTAGAATGTGATATCTATGCTTCAGGCGGTATACATGACGGTCTTACTGCTGCAAAGATGCTTGCAGCTGGGGCCCAGGGAGTGCAGGTAGCCTCCGCTATGTACAGAAACGGACTCTCGTGCTTGCCAGAGATTATCAAGGGACTGAGCAATTGGATGGAGAGCAAGGGTTTTGAAGGAATAAATGACTTCAGGGGTATGCTCAGCCATAACAAAATAAATAATCCAGCCGCTTATATGCGCGTACAGTTTTTGAAAACCTTTGCTGGAAAAGCGGAAAAGTGACGAATTGTCATATAGGGCTGTCAGGCCAGGTTGACTGAGCAGTATGTACGATGATAAAAGTTCAAAGCCCTTGTTTTGCAAGGGCTTTACTAGTTTTATACATCATGATGATATTGGCAAACAACGATTGTTGGCATATCCATTTTCAAATCCTGCTTACATCAGCGTGCCATTTTTTCAATTTTTGGCACTAGAATTTTAATGGCACATCCTTTGTGAATCAGAAAGTCATGTTATTGAATCAATATAGAACCAGATAAAATAAATTATACAATGGGAAAAATTATCGGAATAGACCTGGGTACTACCAACTCTTGTGTTGCTGTAATGGAAGGCAACGAAGCTGTTGTGATCCCCAATAGTGAAGGAAAGAGGACCACTCCTTCCATTGTTGCGTTTGTGGAGAATGGAGAGAGAAAGGTGGGTGACCCTGCAAAACGTCAGGCGATTACAAATCCAAAAAAGACAGTATACTCCATCAAGCGTTTCATGGGAACCATGTACAACGATATACCTGGTGAGGTACAGCGTGTTCCTTATGAAGTTGTAAGAGGCGATAACAATACACCTAGGGTAAAGATAGACGATCGTTTATATTCACCACAGGAAATTTCGGCAATGGTACTTCAAAAGATGAAGAAAACTGCCGAAGATTATCTTGGTCAGGAAGTTACAGAAGCTGTTATCACAGTTCCGGCATATTTCAACGATGCACAGCGTCAAGCTACCAAGGAAGCTGGTGAAATTGCTGGTCTTAAGGTATCCCGTATTATCAATGAGCCTACTGCCGCATCATTAGCCTATGGTCTTGATAAGAAGGACAGGGATATGAAGATTGCTGTCTTCGACCTTGGAGGTGGTACCTTTGATATTTCAATCCTCGAACTAGGCGATGGTGTATTTGAAGTTAAGTCAACCAATGGAGATACTCACCTTGGCGGTGATGACTTCGATGATGTAATTATCAACTGGTTGGCAGAGGAGTTCAAGAAAGAAGAAGGTATTGACCTGCGTAAGGATGCTATGGCGCTGCAGCGTCTGAAAGATGCTGCTGAAAAGGCTAAGATTGAGCTTTCAAGCTCTACTACTACAGAAATCAACCTGCCATATATAATGCCGGTTGACGGAGTACCCAAGCACCTTGTTAAGACGCTGACACGTGCTCAGTTTGAACAGCTTTCAGATCAACTTATCCGTCGTGCTATTGAGCCGTGTAAGGCTGCACTTAAGGATGCCGGTCTGACAGCATCTGACATTGATGAGGTAATCCTTGTCGGTGGTTCAACCCGTATACCTGCAATACAAAAGATTGTTGAGGATTTCTTTGGCAAGAAGCCATCAAAGGGTGTTAACCCTGATGAGGTTGTTGCTCTCGGAGCTGCAATTCAGGGTGGTGTGTTGTCAGGAGATGTTAAGGATGTGTTGCTTCTCGACGTTACTCCGCTTTCACTGGGTATCGAAACCATGGGTGGTGTGATGACAAAGCTAATTGAAGCCAACACTACCATACCGACCAAGAAGTCGGAGACCTTTACAACTGCAGCAGACAATCAACCTTCAGTTGAAATCCATGTGCTTCAGGGAGAACGTCCTCTTGCCAGAGACAATAAAACTATCGGCCGCTTCCACCTTGACGGTATTCCACCGGCACCTCGTGGTGTACCACAAATTGAAGTGACCTTTGATATAGATGCCAATGGTATCTTGAATGTAAAGGCTAAGGATAAGGCAACTGGTAAGGAGCAAAGCATCAGAATCGAGGCCTCTTCTGGTCTTACAGATGATGAAATCAAGAAGATGAAGGAAGAAGCTGCAGCCAATGCTGAAGCTGACAGGTTGGCAAAGGAACGCATCGAAAAACTGAATACAGCTGACAGTTTGATCTTCCAGACAGAAAAGCAGCTTAAGGAGTTTGGCGATAAGATTCCTGCCGACAAAAAGGCTCCGATTGAAGCAGCCCTTCAAAAGCTGAAAGATGCTCACAAGAGCGAAGACCTTGCCGGCATTGATGCTGCTACCAGCGAACTCAATGCTGTGTTCCAGGCCGCATCACAGGATATGTACAATGCAAGCCAGGCAAGCGGTGGTGCACAACCCGGTGGCTCAGCACATAATACCGATGGTGCTGGCAACAGCCAGGGCGGTGATGACGTTACCGACGTTGACTTCGAAGAAGTAAAGTAAGATAGGTTGAGATAAGATCAATCTGCAAACCGCTGTGAGAAATCACAGCGGTTTTTTATTTTGTTCGGTTTTGGAACAATAATTGGTCAGGAAAATTTGAATTATTAATTAAGTTTGTATAACAAATGCGGAGAATGAGAATTTCTGCTGTAAATTACTGTTATGAAGATAGTTAGAATTATTGCTGCGGTATTGTTGGCTCTTGGAGCATTCACTGTTTATTCCCAGAATACTGTGACTCCTGTGGAGGAAATAAACATGGTGGATGCAGAGGGTCTGAAGCAGGGTAAGTGGGAGAGAATCTATCCCAACGGGAAGCTGATGTATAAGGCTACCTTCAAGGATGACAAACCTGTTGGTGAGATGATCAGATATCATTCCAACGGTAAGATGATGGCAAGGATAGTATATGACGAGGCTGGTGTAAACGGACAAGGTGAGCTCTATGATGAGAATGGCAGAAAGGTAGCTGAGGGTAGGTATATTGGCAATAACAAGGAAGGGGAGTGGCTGTTTTACAATAGTAAAGGTGTCCTTATTTCCCGTGAGAATTACAAGGACAATCTGAAGGATGGTGAATCCTATACATATTATGAGAATGGTAAACCGGCACTTCTGACTACATGGAAGGACGGTGTTCAGCAAGGCCCCGAGACTCAGTGGTATCCATCGGGAGCAACGAGAGTTACTACATCTTTCACGAATGGTAAGTTGCATGGTCCCTATACAGTGTATTTTGAGAATGGTAACCGTGAGATATATGGTATGTACAATATGGATCAGCTTGATGGTACCTGGTTTTTCTTCACAGCATTGGGACAGCTGGATTACAAGCTGACATTTGAGAATGGAGTACCCAAGGAACAAGATATACTTGAGCTCAGAGAGAACGAGCGTTTTAGTGAGTTTGAGAAGAACCGGGGTAGGTTAAAAGACCCTGAACACTTTAAAGATGATCCTGATTCCTATATGATGGACCGATAATCAAAAGAGATTTTTATGACCCGAGAATCCATATCGTTATTTGAGTTAAACAATCAGATAAGGCAGGTAATCAGCAATAACTTACCTGCCCAGGTATGGGTGCGTGCTGAGGTTGCCGAACTCCGTGAGCATGCCAACGGTCATTGCTACCTTGACCTTGTAGAGAAGGATGAATTCAGTAATCAGGTTATAGCACGTCTTAGGGCAACTATATGGAGTTATACCTATCGTACTCTGAAGCCTTTCTTTGAGAACACAGCCAAGCGCCCCTTAAGTAACGGTATCAAGGTTCTTGTCAGGGGTAGCGTTGAGTATCAGGAGTTGTACGGACTCAGTTTCAATATTAAGGAGATAGATCCGGCATATACCCTTGGAGATCTGGAGCAGCGTCGACTTGAAGTAATACGCAAACTACAGGAGGAGGGGGTATTCAATATGAACAAGGAGTTGGATTTGCCCTTAGTTCCCCAACGTATTGCCGTTATATCATCTCCTACAGCTGCCGGATACGGAGACTTTGCAGATCAGCTGGCAAAGAATTTATACGGCATTAAGTTTTACCACAAGCTGTTTCCTGCAATTATGCAGGGTGACAAGGCTCCCGAGTCTATTATTGCAGCTCTTGAAAAGGTTAACAACTATTCTGAGTACTTTGATGTAGTTGTACTTATTCGGGGTGGTGGAGCTTCTCTCGATCTGCTATGTTTTGATGATTATTGGCTGGCATACCATGTAGCACAGTTTCCCATGCCAATTATAAGCGGCATTGGTCATGAGAGGGATGTGTCGGTAACTGATATGGTAGCTCATACTTCTGCAAAAACACCTACTGCAGTAGCAGAATTCCTGATTGCAGGTGCTTCTTCTGTCCTTGAGAAGGTAAATAGTTTTGGGCGTAATCTGAAGAATCTTACAAGAGAGCAGATTCAGGGTAACCGGACTCTAATTGAAAGGTCAATGTTTCAGCTCCACCAGCAGACAGCTAAGTTATTAGCGGGAAATAACCGCTATCTGGAAGGAGTGGCTGGTCGTTTGCCTGGAATGGTGAAGCTGCATCTGGAGAAGCGTGGAAACGTACTTCAAAGGCAGTCTATGAGAACCAGGCAGGTATTCAAGCGCATAATTGAGAATGAGGACAGAAGACTGGAGCGTGGCTGTGAAAAGCTGAAGCTTTCCACAGCCAGATTCTTGTCTCATGCCGGAATGAAACTTGAGATGCTGGAAAAGAGTAACAAGCTTAATGATCCTGTTGAAGTGCTAAAGAGAGGATTTTCGATAACCAGAGTTGAAGGCAGGGCGCTTAAGTCAACAACGGGCTTAAAGCCTGGTAAAGTAGTGGAGACCATACTAAAGGATGGTAGCTTCCTAAGCGAAGTCAAGGATATTGATAATGCAGAAAACAAAGTTGACTAATTCTTATATAGGAGATTAAATAATTGTAATGTTTTTATGAACGTACTTTTCCTTGCCTTGATTGGTTTGTTGCTGACTCTGGTAGCAATAGCTGTTCTGGCACTTTGTTGCATAAAGCTAAAGAAGGAACTTACGGTAAAGAAAATGGAGCTGTTGGAGGCACAGCAACTGGTTGAATCAAGGGATAAGTTTTTTTCTATAGTTGCACATGACCTTAAAAGCCCTTTTAATTCGCTGATGGGTTTGTCGGAGCTTTTGATGTTGCATGCTGAGAGTATGAATGCTGAGCAGGTTCAGCACCACTGCATGCAGATATTTAATTCATCGGGAAGGCTTTTTACTCTTGTGGATGACCTGTTGCAATGGTCAAGGGTGCAAACGGGTAAGATTCAATATAACCCCGAGAAGATAGATCTCAATGTGATCAGCAGTAATATTGTAAACCTGCTTAGGATAAGCGTGCAGGAGAAAGATATAGTAATTGCACTGAACCTTGAGAATAATCTGATAGCTTATGCAGATTCCAATATTTACTCAACAGTGTTGAGAAACCTGATAAGCAATGCTATCAAGTTTTCACGTGTGGGTAGTACCATTTATGTCAAAGGGCATAAGAATAAGGACGGTATGATAGAGATATCGGTTACAGACAGGGGTATAGGAATGGATAAGAAGCAGCTTGACAACCTGTTTATTGCCGAAAATAAGCAGAGTACTACAGGCACTTTCAATGAGCAGGGAACCGGTCTTGGACTTGTTTTATGCAAGGAATTTGTAGAACTTAATAAGGGAGAGATAATAGCAGAAAGCGAACCTGATGAGGGTACTACTATCCGATTTACGGTTCCATCAGAAATCGAGTAAAAAATGTAGCTATGGCAAAGGAAAAGATTACATACAAAAGTGCAGTAACTGAAATCGAGCAGATCCTTGAACTAATGGAAAGGGAAGAGCTTGATGTCGATGAGATGTCTGAAAAGGTAAAGAGGGTTAGCGAACTAATCCGGATTTGCAGGCAGAAGTTGCTGCAAACCCAAGAAGAGGTCGAAAAGGTATTGAAGGAAATAGAAGATTAAAGACTATCAGGACCAAAGGCAAGGGGCAGGAGGTCGCCTGCATTTTCTACCTTGGTGACCTTGTGCTCTTCTGCAAGATAGACAGGGAAGGAAGCAGTCTGTCTAGCCAGAGATTCGAGAATCACCTGACGGCAGGCACCGCAGGGAGCAACAGCTACAGGTTGTCCATCCTTTAATGCAACAATTGCCATCTGTTTTACAGCCACATTGGGATAGTGTGCTCCTGCACTAAAGAGTGCTACTCTTTCCGCACAAAGTCCCGACGGATAGGCAGCATTTTCCTGATTGCATCCGGTTACTATCTCACCATTTGCTAGGAGCAGAGCAGCTCCTACACTAAAGCCCGAGTAAGGTGCATAGGCGTTGCGTGCAATCTCAAAAGCCGCATCAATTATGCGTTTTGCATCTGCATCTACCTGGTTTCTGTCATATACTGACAGTTTTATTGTTACGGTTTTTTCTATCATGTCTCCCTACTTAATCTTTTTTCTCAACTTTATTATTTCACCTGATTGTGGCTCAGTGCCCGGCTCCATCTCATTGTAATAGTACAGCTTTTTGAGTCTTACCCCATATTGCTGGCTTATTGCATGCATGGTTTCGCCATTTTTTACTACGTGTGTCTTATGGTTAGGGTGAGCATTTCTACGTTTGGATTCGATATATAGGATAGCATACTTACTTAAATCTGCATTAGCAGGAAGGTCATTATATGTCGGCAATTCCCAATCTTTCAGACCGAACATTTGTGATATGCTCTTGAATGTATCACCTTCTTTGAGTTCAATATATTTTACCCCGTTATTGTATTTGACAGCCCTCTTTTCAAAGGCATTTATCACAATGTCGGAAGACAGGCGTTGTCTCTGATTATTACGGTACGCCTGCTTGGCTGCTTCTGAGATGTTCTGGTCATATGTGTACAGACCTTCCTCCTCGATAATCCTTATAAGGAGTTCGGGATACTGAGGATTGGTTGCATAACCAGCCTTACTTAGTCCGCGTGCCCAACCCTTATAATCAGTTGTAGGAAGTTCGAACAGAAAGGCGTAACGATCCCTGGTTGTCAGGAATTCTGCATGATCCTTGAATGAGTCGTAAGGAGACTTATACTTCCTGAAACATTCATTGCGGGCGTCATCATGATGGTACACACGTTCTCCTTTCCAGTCACTATGGCACTTGATACCAAAGTGGTTGTTATCTTCCCTTGCCAGTTTGCTGTTTCCAGAAGCAGATTCAAGTATCCCTTGTGCCAAAGTGATAGAGGCAGGAATACCTGTTTCCTGCATATTTTGTATTGCCCAGTCTTTGTATGTTTCAATATATTCGCGTCGTGTGATACGTTGGGAATGAAGGCCGAAGGGTAGCAGTAGCAGAACTGCAATAAAGATCAGGAGTTTGTTTCTCATGTTTTTCCGGATTAACGATAACAAATATAAGGATTTTAGGCTAATTGACTGACAGGTGCAGAAAGGTCGGTAGTGTCACTTTACTTTGTCAAGTGAACCATGATCAAAGCCCCGCAAGAACTCGGCTGTAGCCAAGCGTTTCTTACCTGCAAGCTGAAGCTCCAGTATTTGAAGTGCACCTCCTCTGCATCCTATCTTTAGCACGGATTTCCCATCACATGAAATCTCACCCTGAGCCAGTTTGTCATTTGTTATTGCAGTACGGAAAATCTTAACGCTAGCCACACTTCCATCCTTTAGTATAAACTCGGTCCAGGCTGCAGGATATGGACTAAGACCCCTTATCTTGTTGTGGATAGTCACCGGGTCCAGGCTCCAGTCTATTTTGCAATCTTCTTTGAAAATCTTGGGAGCCGGTTTGAGAATCTCATTCCCGGTTAACTCATCCTGAGGCAGGGGGTGTATTTTCCCTGAAGCAATTGCATCTATGGTTCTGATAATTAGCTGTGCACCTGTCTCCATCAACTTGTCGTGCAGGGTACCGGCATCATCTTCATCTAGGATACTGACTTCTTCCCTGAACAGTATATTACCTGTGTCTATTTCATGGTTAATAAAGAAGGTTGTTACCCCTGTCACCTTTTCACCATTAATAATAGCATGATTGATAGGAGCAGCACCGCGGTACTGTGGCAGCAGGGACGCATGAAGATTGAACGTTCCCATTGGTGGTAATGCCCATACAGCTTCGGGCAACATACGGAAGGCTACGACAACTTGCAGGTCTGGTTTCAGCTCCCGTAAAGCATCAAGGAAAACCGGATCTTTGAGTTTCTCAGGTTTGAGCACTGGCAAACCCAAGTTCCCGGCTGTTTCCCCAACGGCTGAACTTGTGAGTTTCATGCCCCGGCCGCTCCTGCGGTCGGGGGCTGTTACCACCGCAACTAAGTTTGCTCCGCTATCGTGCAGGGCCTGGAGGCTGTGTGCAGCAAACTCCGGTGTGCCCATAAATACTATTCTGGGTTTATTCATATCAATGCTTTATTTCTTTTTCAAGATCCACCCTGATGAGGTTTAGGTTCTAAGCAGACTGTCAAGGGACGGCCGGGTTGGTAGTTTTTCTTATTACAATACGTCATCAAAGCCGGTTTATTGCCTTTTGCGAAAGCAGTTTAACTGTTTCCCACAGAACTATTCCGGCCGAGACCGAGACATTGAGTGAGTGTTTGGTACCAAACTGTGGTATTTCGATGCAATAATCGCATAGGTCTATCACCTGTTGTTGTACCCCCTTTACTTCATTTCCGAAAATAAGTGCATAGCCCTTATCCGCTTCCGGTGCAAAGGAGGTTAGCATAATACTTTTATCAACCTGTTCGGCCGCTATTATCACATAGCCTCTTTCCCTGAGTTCACGCACTGCATCTAGTGTATCCTCAAAATACTTCCATTCGACTGTGTCCTCGGCTCCCAATGCTGTCTTGTGAATCTCATTGTGAGGCGGAGTAGCAGTTATACCACAGAGATAAACAGCCTCCAGGCAAAAGGCATCAGCTGTTCTAAAGACACTTCCCACATTATGAAGGCTTCTAACGTTATCTAGTACAGCGATTACACGATGTTTTTTCGTATATTTAAACTCTTCGGGCGTTAATCTGTTTAATTCTGTAATCTTGAGTTTTCGCATTATTGACTGTTTGATGGCAAAAATAATAAATAAATGGGGCCTGATGGCCGCAGAATAAACAAAAGGAAAAAAGACCGACTATGAACATTCATGAGTACCAGGCAAAGGAGATTCTAAAGGCACATGGCATTGCAGTGCAGGATGGTATTGTGGCTACTACAGAAGATGAAGCCGTTGATGCGGCTAAACTACTACATCAGGAGAGAGGCACCGGTCTTTGGGTGCTCAAGGCCCAGGTTCATGCAGGAGGCCGTGGAAAAGGTGGTGGTATTAAGCTTGCAAAGACCTTTGATGAGGTTAAGGCTGTAGCTGGGAAACTGCTTGGAATGACCCTTATTACTCCGCAGACTGGTCCCGAAGGTAAGGTCGTGCACAAGATACTGGTTGCTGAGGATGTTTATTACCCCGGACCCACTGATAAGCTTGAGTTTTACGTAAGCATTCTATTAAACAGACAGACAGGCCGCAATGTGATAGTTTACTCTCCTGAGGGAGGAATGGATATAGAACAGGTTGCAGCAACAGCTCCCAACAGGATATTCCGTGAAGAAATTGACCCGGGGCTGGGGTTGTTGTCCTTTCAGACCAAGCGTATGGTCAACAATTTGGGACTTAGCGGAAATGTTGCAAAGGAGTTTGTTACTTTTTGCGAGAAGCTTATCACTGCCTACACAAAGAGTGATGCTACCCTGATAGAGATAAATCCGCTGCTCAAAACCAGCGATGAGAAGATAATTGCAGTAGATGCCAAGATCAATATTGATGACAATGCTCTGTTCCGTCACCCTGAAATTCAGGTAATGCGTGACCTGACAGAGGAGGACCCTGCTGAGATTGAGGCTGGAAAACACAATCTCAATTTTATAAAGCTTGACGGAAATGTCGGATGTATGGTCAATGGGGCAGGTCTTGCAATGGCAACAATGGATATAATCAAGTTGTCAGGCGGCGAGCCTGCCAACTTCCTTGATGTTGGTGGTGGCGCCAATGCTGCAACAGTTGAGGCAGGTCTGAAGATTATTCTGGATGACTCTAATGTGAAGGTGGTACTTATAAATATTTTTGGTGGTATTGTAAGGTGTGACAGGGTTGCCACCGGTGTTGTAGAAGCATATAAGAAGCTTGGCAATATAAGGGTTCCTGTGATTGTGCGACTGCAAGGTACAAATGCAGAGGAGGGTAAAGCAGTGATTGATAATTCAGGCCTTAAGGTATATTCTGCAATTACCCTGGAAGAAGCTGCCGGACTTGTTACAAAGTGTCTCGCAAAATAGTGGCAGGAGGGAATGATTTTTGATAATATTGCTATATTAACCACGGCAAATTATCATTTGTATGCGACGAATCATCACGATTTTGTGGACTGTGTCATGTGTACTGCTTGCGCCTGAGATGGTGGCAAAGGGTCCGGCACGCGCCGATTCGTTGATGAAAACTTCGAAAAAGATACCCATAAAGGCCATCGTAGTAGATGGGGATACAATTCCCCAGATGTTGTTGAACGAAGTTACTGTAATGGAGCCATGGCGCTTTAAAAACAAGCGTGAAGAGGCACAATACAGCAGGCTGGTGAGGAATATTAAGATTACCTTGCCCTATGCAAGGATGGCTGCAGCAAAGCTACAGGTCATTAATGACAACCTTGCAAAACTACCTACTGACAAGAAACGCAGAGAATACCTTAAAAAGGCGGAGAAGGAACTGTTTAATGAGTTTGAAGCTCCTTTGCGCAAACTTACCTTCTCTCAGGGAAAGCTGCTAATAAAGCTTATTGACAGGGAAACAGGCGATACAAGCTATAATCTGATCCGTGAGTATAAAGGTGGAGTATCTGCCTTATTCTGGCAGGGAATTGCAAGAATATTCGGAGCCAATCTGAAGGATCAGTATATTCCGTCTGACCGGGTAGAGGACAGAATGATTGAGCATATTATTGCACTAATTGATATTGGTGTTCTCTGATATGCCAGTCATTTTGGCAGCATTTCACTGACCGGTAATTTCCAATAGCAGGATGCTCTTGTGATTTAGTATGAGATTTCCAATACCTGATGCAGTATCTCCTGTTACAATATTCTTGACACTTATAGACTGATCCAGGGATCTGAAGAATCTGGAACTTTCTATCCTTCTTGGAGAAGTGGGGTGATTATTTATTAGTACCAGTAGTTTTTTGTTTTTGCCTGTCCGGATATAAGCATAGACGTCATCAGCCGGTTGGAAGTGTATCATGCCCCCCTGCATCACATCGGGGTTCTCTCGTCTCCATTTCAGAATTGCCGATACAAAACGATATACCTCCTTTTGCTGATTGTTTAGGCTCTCTTTGTTGAATGCGCTTACAGCATCAAAATCCCAACCTCCGGGAAAGTCTCTTCTTACAAATCCTTTACCTTCGGGAATATAACCTTCAGTCAGGAGCTCTGTGCCATAGAGGAAAGATGGTATTCCCCTGACACTTAACAGAAAGCCCATATACATCCTGAAGATTGCAGGATCCTTCTCTGCAAGGGTAAAGAGCCTGGTAGATCTGCCATCATCCCCTGCGAAAATTAGTTGGTTGGGAGCATTTCCATAGATTATGTCAGAAGCCAGGGTCTCATATACTGGCATCAAGGCATCAGTAGTCTTTGAATATTCTGCAAAACTATCCATAAAGGCTTGTCTCAACGGTCCATCTGTCACATGAGTAAAGCCGGGTGCATTACCTGTCATCCAATGCTTGTTGTGAACTATGTTGCCAGTTACAGGATCTGAGATAATGTTAAGATCCGGGAAATCCTCTCTTAGTGCCTGACTTGCTTCACTTAACATCTCGCCCGTATTAAGATGACTTTGCTCGATTCTGATTCCATCAGGGTGGAGGGTTTCTACCCACCACAACAGATGTTGAACCAGATAACGACGCAAAAGACTATTATTCTGGTTAAGTGAAGGTACGTCAAATGCTTCCCAGATAGAACCATGCTGTTCTATATCCTCCCATGAAGCATAGGGATCGGCATAGAGAAAATGATCCGGTTTTTCAAAGGCTACAACATTCCTTCTGAAGATCCAGTCGTTTTGTGGCGGATTCATAGTCAGAGGATGCTGATTCCCCGTTTTATGCAGTATTCCGGTTATTATGACCTTGAAACCATTTTCCTTGTATAGATTTATAGTGTTTTTGATTTCTGATATACTTCCGATACGTGGATCCACTTTGTAGTGAGAGGTAGGGGAAGTCCTTTCATATGAAAGGGTAAACTGGTTTGACTCATACAGGGGACTCAATTCTACAGCGGTAACAGACAGGTCCTTGAGATAGGGCAGGGCTTTGGCTACCCCGGCTATATCACCTCCATGCACACCAGATGGGTTGGATCTGTCAGCAGGCTCGTACATGCCGCTAACATTATCATTCTTGGGATTACCATTTACGAAGCGGTCAATAAAAATCTGATATATTGCGTCTGCACCTGTGAGTCGGGCCGGATAATAATTGTATTGCCTTGCCTTTAGTTCAAAGTTTACATTACCCACAGTTGAATTACCACGTGTAATAGTAATAGGGAAGGTCCCATGTAATGCATCCTTTGCTATTTCAATCTCTACAAAGAGATAGCCCTTGGTATCACCAGGAAACTGATTAATGACCTTTACTCCGCTCTGTTTGACAACAGCCTGACAATTACTCAGGTCATTACCTCCAATAAGCAGTAGCACCTTATTATATTTCATCCCTACCCACCATTGGTCAGGCCAGCATTGCAATTTCTGAGCCCCAAGGTACTGAGGTGCGAGCAGGACTGAAAACAGGAAACATACAACTAAGGAACGGACTCTTTGCTTCATTGCTTAGATTCTTGGTTGAATAGATAAATATAATACATCATTGTCATCTATAACAAATAAACGTTGATGTTGATTAAATCTTGTGCCTAAATGCCTGTTGCCTACGTTTGAAGGTGATAGACCAGATGACAAAAAAAGAGGCTGCCGAAACCGGCAGCCTCTTAGTATCATAGTCAGTCAGGTAATTATTGAGCAATTGCCCTGAAAGTAGCGTCAGCAAAATATTTTGCAAATTCCATATCAGTTGCAGCCTTAGCCTTGTAGCTATTGTCAAGTTCTACAGCCTTACGCAGGTTGTTGAACAGAAGGTCAGTGTCGTTAGTACGAACACCTACGATAGCCTTCAGGTAGTACTTAAGAGCTACTTCTTCAGTGTTAGCATTCAAGGTAGACAAAGCAGCGTCATAGTTGCCGGCAAGAATCTTAGCCAGAGCTGCATTGTTGCTTACGCTGTTACCGAAGTAACGAACAGCATCGTCATATTGACCTCTCTTGATAGCAAGAACTCCAAGGTTGTTGTCTAGTTCGCTTCCTGCACCTGCAGCAGCACCGAAGTATTCAGCAGCTTTATCAAGGTCATTTTCACGAAGCGCGATAGCACCAAGGTTGTTCATTACTTCAGGTTGGTTAGCCTTAACTGAGTTAGCTTTTTCGAAAGCAGTCTTGGCAGCAGCAAGATCACCCTTAGCATACAGAGCAATACCTACATTATTGTGAGTTCTCCAGTCGTTAGCAAATTGAGCAGCAGCTTTCTTGTAGATGTCAAGTTGTGCATCAACATCTTCAGTCAAAGTAGCAGCATAAAGAAGTTCTTCAACATTCAGTTGAGAAGGATCATTTGCAGCAAGATTAGAGATTTCTTCGTCAGACTTACCGATAACTTCAACGTTAACGCTCATCTTTGAACGACGCAATTGTGGAAGAATTTCGTCAGCAATCACTTTGTAAGTGTTAGCCATGTTCTTGATTTCACGTTCGCGAACTTCTGGATCAGCTTGCATTGAAAGAACTCTCAGGATAAGCTCCTTGTCCTGAATGTTGCTCTTTTCCATCAGCTCCTTGAAGCCTTCCCAGTCTTCTGGAGTGCTCTTGAGGTTGAAGAATTCAGCATTCTTTGCATCTTCTACCTTAGCAGTAGTGAATTGCTTGTTAAGATAAGTCTTAGCAGCACTTTCACGTTGAGAAGCCAGGCGAGTGTTCAAATCAACCGGACCATCAGGTGATGCATAAGATGAAATGTTAACACCCTTGAATTGCTTGTTTTCAGCAGCTTTTACTTCTTTGATGAAGTCGTTAATAGCCTTAACTTCTTCTTTGGTAAGCTCTGTGTTGCGGATGTTAGCTTGTTGAATCAGATAAAGAATTTCAGCTGTCTTTGACAGAGGAGTGATTCTTTCAAATTCATCTGCACCGATAGAAGCTTTGATGCCTTTAGTTTCAACATTTGTAGAAGTTGAAATTACACCTTCAGCAATCTTGTAGTCTTCAAAAGTAACAGACTTAGTTCCCTTAGAAGCAGTGATACGAACTACAAGGTCAGAAACTCTCATGTTTTCATTGTATTCTACAGCCTGGTTGTAAGTAACTGTACCACCGTTAGCTTTGCTGATTACCTGATAGTTACCTGTAGCTTTTTCTCCTTGTACATAGTAAGAAGGATAAGCAGTTTCGCCGCCATTATATACCAGTACCGGAGTAGCTTCTAAAGTAGCCTTAGGGTGGAAGTAGCCTGCAGGTACTCTTACAGTGATGTTAGCAGCTACCTTACCGCCGTGAGCTTCAAGAACTTCTGGGGTTACGGTATACTTAATATCTCCGGCTTCTTTTTTCATTTTCTCTAAACTGGCACAACTGCTTACCACAGCTGCTAGTGCCAGATAGGCAAAAAACTTTACTGTTGCTCTTTTCATAATTTAGCTTAATTATTTGTTTTTGAACTAATTCTTAACTCTCTCACAAATATAATAATGTTTTCAAAAATTTTAGGACCGCTTAATGCTTAATAGCTACAAATATACTCTTTCTTTACAGTAAAACTTACTGTTTTGATGCTTTCGTATTACTTTTTTTCAGCCTGCACCTTCGTCCAATTTTACAACAAGTTAATTAAATATTTTTCAAGTAATAAAAAAAACTCTATAATTTACACTTTGTCAATCAAAAGCACCCTTTTCAGGTTTGCATTACCTGTCCAAGTATCTATTTGCCGTATGTTTCACCCATATTATACAGGGTGAAGGCCCATCGGTCTGCTACTTCCTCTATCTGCATGGACAAGGGTTTGCCAGCTCCGTGACCTGCCCTTGTATCTATTCTGATCAGCACCGGGTTGTTGCCGCTATAGTTTTTCTGTAACTGAGCAATATACTTGAACGAGTGTGCAGGTACCACTCTGTCGTCATGATCTGCAGTGGTTACAAGAGTTGCCGGGAATATATCTCCCTTCGGAATATTGTGCAGGGGAGAGTAGGAGTAAAGGTAGCCGAACATTTCCTCACTGTCGTCACTTCGTCCATAGTCTCCGGCCCAGGCCCATCCTATAGTAAAGAGATGATAACGAAGCATATCCATTACTCCAACAGCAGGCAAGGCTACTTTAAACAGACCGGGTTCCATATTTGCAACTGCACCTACTAGCAGTCCTCCATTGGATCCTCCATAGATTGCAAGCTTTTCGGAAGAGGTATACTGGTTGTCAATCAGGTAGCGGGCTGCGATAATGAAGTCTTCAAAGACCCTCTTTTTGCTGAGTTTGGTTCCTGCTTTGTACCATTCATCGCCATATTCTCCACCTCCCCTGATATGGGCGTTGACATAGATACCGCCATTTTCTAGCCAAGGCACCAGTCGTGCGTCAAAACGTGGTGGATATACCACGTTAAAACCGCCATAACCATAGAGCAGAGTTGGGTTAGTTCCGTCCAGAACTATATCCTTTTTGTAAACTATTGAGATTGGTACTTTTGCTCCATCTTCAGCATCAATAAATACCATTTTTACTTCATAGTCCTCCGGATTGAAATCAACCTTAGGCTCGAAATCTTCAGTTAGTTCACCCGACTCTATATCGTAAATCAGAATCCTTGATGGGGTGGTATAAGAGGTGTAGTTGAAGTAAAATCTGTTTTCGCCCTTGGGTACTGTAATGCCTGATATGGTTGCAATACCGGGCATTTCAAGGTCTCTTATAAATTCGCCTTTATGGTTGAAGAGCTTTATTCTTGATTGTACGTCAACCATGTAGTTTGCAATGATATAGTCCTTACTTAGCGCAACTCCGGAGAGCACACCATCTGACTCGGGTATCACTTCCTTCCAGTTTTCAACCGCCGGATTGGCAGGGTCAATGGCCATCAGGCGATAACGCGGAGCGTCGGTATTGGTTAGCACAAGAATCTTACCACGAGACTTGCCTACAAAACCTGTTGCGGTATCGAAATCCGGATCTGCAAGTTTCCAGTCGCTATTTTTTTTCAGGTCTTTGATTAGGAGCCTGTTTCCATTGGTCGAGCTGCTTACATACAGGAAGAGGTAGTTGAACTCATCATCAGTCTCACCTGAAAACATGTAGCTTGGGTTATCCTTATCCTCATAAATAAGCTTATCTTCTGCCTGGGTTGTGTTGAGTTTGTGGTAAAAGAGCTTTTGATACTGGTTTGAACCAGACAATTCGCTTCCTGCTTTGGGTTCGTCATATCGACTATAGTAAAAACCTTCAGCATCCCATGCAAGGGCTGAGAATTTAACCCATTTCAGATGGTCGTCCAGGTCGGTGCCGGTTTCAACATAACGTACGAATACTTCACGCCAGTCTGATCCTCCGCTGCTTTTTTCATATGCAACATACTTTCCATCAGGTGAGATTGATGCTGAGCCCAGTGACACTGTTCCGTCTTCAGAAAAGAGGTTGGGATCTATCAGCACCTTCTCTATGCTGTCTTTTATGCTTTTAACATAAAGTACGGCATGGTTCTGCTTACCATCGTGACGGTAATAGAACAGTTTGTCACCTTTCTTTTGTGGTACACTCTGGGTTGCATAGTTCCATACTTCACTAAGTCTTTCCTTGATTGCATTGCGGAAAGGAATTTGCGCCAGAAAGTCATTGGTAACTGCATTCTGGGCCTCAACCCATTGTTTGGTAGCTTCGGAATTGGCATCTTCAAGCCACCTATAGGGATCAGGAACCTCTGTTCCAAAATACACATCAACGGTGTCGACCGTTGATGTCTCAGGGTAGGCCAGCCTCTTTGGCTGCTCATTACATGCAAAAAGCATTGGTAAAGCGATAATTGAGATAATTAGACTGTTTTTCATTTTTGAACTGCGTTATTTTGGTCAGTATTCAAAATATTCTGTTTTGTTTATTCAGGACTGCCTCCCTGATTTTACCGGTGACCCAGCCAATGATGATTCCACCAACAATTCCAAGCATTATCATACCGGCCATGTCACTAATACTAAGAAAATAGGCCACTGCTAGTGCAATTAAGGCCCCAGCTCCAAGGTTTGCAACAATATATCTGGATAGTATCATGCCCCTTGGTATGACTCTGTGTGTATCCCTCAGATGCTTGCCTACGTCCTCAATAAGTTGCTGATATAGCTTCATCTGTGGATCATTGTCCTTCATCCATATCGGTATCTGAAAGGTCATACGGTTCAGGTCCTCAAAATAGCGTGAGCACAAGTCGCAGGAGTGTCTGCTGTTTTGAAGGCAGTACATCAGACGTGGCAAGATCTCCAGACCATAATACAGGGCAGCTTCTTTTGGAGTACCATCAAGTCGTACATTCAGGATTTCAATCCATTCTTTTTTTCAAGTCGTACATTCAGGATTTCAATCCATTCTTTTTTTGTGTATTCCGGGTCTGTCACTTTTAAAAGCTTTATGTGAAACACTAATATAAACGAATTATTGTATCGCCTGCAAGATTTATCGGAAAATATAAGCCTTTGCAAACGTGCAAAAAAAGGGTGCCCCGCATTACGGGACACCCTCGGATTTGCTTATTTGTGTTTCAAACTATTCGCGTGGGATAAGAGCCTTTCTTGATAGCTTAAGCTTACCTGATTTATCGTCGATTTCAATTAGCTTAACATCAATTATTTGTCCTTCCTTCAGGTAGTCTTCGGTCTTCTCAACACGCTTCCAATCTATTTCGGAGATGTGCAGCAGTCCGTCCTTACCGGGCAGAATTTCAACGAAAGCACCGAAAGGTACTATTGACTTAACCTTACCTGTGTATGTCTTGCCAACTTCAGGAATTGCAACAATACCATTGATACGGGCCAATGCCATATCGATTGCGTCCTTGTTATCGGCTGCAACACTAACGATACCTTGTTGTCCTTCTTCAGTAATAGCAATAACAGTTCCGGTAGTAGCCTGGATTTCCTGGATAATCTTACCACCGGGACCAATTACGGCACCGATCATTTCTTTAGGAATCCTGATTTCTACAATTCGGGGAGCATGAGGCTTGTAGTCGGCACGCGGTTTGTCGATAACCTCGGTAATCTTGCCAAGGATGTGCATACGACCTTCACGGGCCTGGTTAAGAGCCTTTTCAAGTACTTCGTAAGAAAGACCGTCAACCTTGATATCCATCTGGGTTGCGGTAATACCTTTTTCAGTACCGGTTACCTTGAAGTCCATATCACCAAGGTGGTCCTCATCACCAAGAATATCAGATAGAACTACATACTTGTCTGACTTGGTGTCAGTGATCAGACCCATTGCTATACCTGATACAGGGCGCTTGATCTGAACACCAGCATCCATCAATGCCAGAGTACCGGCACATACAGTAGCCATTGAAGATGATCCGTTTGATTCGAGGATATCTGATACCACACGGATTGCATATGGTGTATTATCAGGTAACATTGGCTTCAGAGCCCTGAGAGCCAGGTTACCGTGACCAATTTCCCTACGTCCTACTCCACGATATGCTTTGGCTTCGTTAGTTGAGAACGGTGGGAAGTTATAGTGAAGAAGGAACTTGTCCGTTGTGCGGTTGAGTACATCGTCAACTATCTTCTCGTCCAATTTTGTACCAAGGGTAACTGTAGTCAATGACTGAGTTTCACCACGGGTAAAGATTGCAGAACCGTGAGGACCTGGCAGACAGTCAACTTCAGCCCAGATAGGTCTGATTTCATTCATACGACGGCCGTCAAGACGGATGCCTTCGTCAAGCATAAGTCTTCTGACAGCCTCCTTTTCCACATCATGGTAGTATTTCTTTATAAGATCAGCAGGGATCTCATCTTCGTCTACACCCTCATATGTTGCTGCTACCCACTCATCAATCACAGCAGCAAAATCAGCACTGCGTTGTTGTTTGTTGGGATTTGCCTTTTTGGCAACAGCGTAGGCCTTGTCGTATGTTTCCTTCCAGATCTTTTCGCGTAGCTCTTCGTCGTTGTCTTCGTGGTTGTATTCCCTTTTTATGGTCTTACCAACCATCTCAGCAAGTTCGATCTGAGCTTTACATTGAATCTTTATATAATCATGTGCATACTTGAGAGCCTCGAGAAGTTCAGCTTCTGATACTTCCTTCATCTCGCCCTCAACCATAACGATATTGTCGTAAGATGCAGCAACAATCAGGTCAAGATCTGCATCTTTAATCAGCGAAGCAACTGGGTTGATTTTCCACTCACCTCCAATTCTTGCAACACGAACTTCTGAGATTGGTCCGTTGAATGGGATGTCGGAAACGGCAATAGCAGCTGATGCAGCAAGTCCAGCAAGAGCATCGGGGGTACTTTCCTTGTCAGCCGATATCAAAGTCACGGTAACATAAGTTTCTGCATGGTAATCATCGGGGAACAGAGGACGCAAAGCGCGGTCTATAAGCCTTGATACCAATATTTCATAGTCGGATGCACGACCTTCTCTCTTTTGAAAGCCGCCCGGAAAACGTCCGGCAGCAGAATACTTTTCCTTATATTCTACAGTTAAGGGCATAAAATCAGTACCGGGTTTTGCGTCCGGTGCTGAAACAACGGTTGCCAACAAATAGGTATTTCCCATGCGCACAACAACCGCACCATCGGCCTGTTTGGCCAGTTTACCTGTTTCAATTACTATCGACCTTCCATCGCCAAGATCGATTACTTTTTCAATTGGTTTAATCATATTTACTCACATTTTTACGCGCCAAAGATATGTAATATAAACGGACAAATAACGTCTGAATTTCCGTTAATTGCAATGAGCCAGGGAAAAATTAAAAAGTACCGGGCTTACGATTTTTATTATTTCTGTTTGGATATCCCGAATAGCACCTGTTTTAGGGAAGAACAACTTGTTGGGACTAATTATATCGTCCGTGTAAATTGTAGAGTGCAGTCTATGACCTAGGTATAAAAAAAAGAGGCTGCCTATCAGGACAACCTCTTCTAAGATCCTTAGACGTAATATTACTTACGCAGACCTAATTCCTTAACAATAGCACGGTATCTGTTGATGTCAACATCCTTGAGGTAGTTGAGCAGTCTACGACGTTTACCAACAAGTGATACCAATGCGTGTTCTGTGCTATGATCCTTCTTATTTGCCCTTAAGTGTTCGGTCAAATGCGCAATACGGTATGAAAATAATGCTATCTGGCTCTCGGGAGAACCAGTATCAGTATTAGACTTTCCGTACTTTGCGAAGATCTCCTCTTTTTTCTGTTTGTCTAAGTACATAACGATACTGTTATCTGTGAATAAATTGAGCGGCAAAGTTATATTATTTTTTTATTGCTTCAAATCCCGGCAACTTTTTATTTGAAAAAACACGTTTAATTACAAATAATTGAGCTCTTGTCCACTCCGTTTTGCAACAAAAGTTCATCTCTTAGCTTTATCCATTCGTTCTTACCAAAACCGATTTGTTGGGTTTCAGGTCCTGAGACTATTACCTGAGGCTGCCTCGCCTCAGGTTGTAAACAGATGTTATTTATGTTGACATTGCTGCAATTGTACAATGCCAGACCAGCACCTTTATCACAACTGATAATAGCATTGTCAACTATCACATTATCTGAGAACATAATTACCATACCTTTATGTCCGCTCAGATTCAGGTCTTTAAATACGATGTTTTCCAACTTTTGCTCAGGTAATCCCCTGATAATTGCAGCATAGCCTGCACTATTGCCAGTGATTCCCCTAATACTGATATTTCTGAAAACAGGAGTATCTTCTGAGAGGGGTTCAGCTTCTATTATGCTCCCACCTGCAATCAGATTATCTGCCTGAGGGGTATAGATATTATATAGCATATTAAATCTGATCAGGTCATCTACGATGTTGACCATGTCGATATCTGATATAAATATGTTCTCCACAATGCCACCCCTCCCGCGGGTACTCTTAAACCTTATACCTACGAGAGTCCCCAGGAATCGACAATCTGATACATGGACATTGCGCACCCCGCCAGACATTTCGCTTCCTATTACAAAGCCACCATGACCATGATATACAGTGTTGTTTTTAATTACTATGTTTTCAGAGGGAATGCCTCGATCCCTGCCTTCTCTGTCACGGCCGGATTTCAGACAGATGGCATCATCGCCTACATCAATACAATTGTTGTACACAAGTACATTTCTACATGACTCAATATCAATCCCATCGCCATTTTGTGCATGGTGTGGGCTGCGAACCTGGAGTTCCCTGATAACCATATCTTCGCACCACAACGGGTGAATGGCCCAGGCTGGTGAGTTCTGAATTGTAACACCTTCGAGCAGTACTTTCTTGCAGTTCACTATACTTAGCATCACAGGTCTCAGGTAGTCTCTAATTTCCCTAAACTGTTGGATATCACTAAATGGTGGAAGGTTCTTACCCTCTGAAAGACGGTAACCCCTGGCAGCCTCCTCTGAAGGAAACCAGTACGTGCCGTTATCCTCAAGGGCTCCTCCTGAGGCCAGCAGGTCTGCCCAGTGCCATTCTCCAACCTTGCCAATCTTGACAGGTCTCCATGAGTGTCCGTTACCATCAATTATTCCACTGCCCGTAATAGAAATATTTTCTGCATCAATTGCACTGATAGGTGACTGACAGCGATATGTACTTGCACCTTCGAAGTTGCATGGAATAACCGGGTATAGGTCAAAATCAGGACTGAACCTTATTATGGCACCTGCTTCAAGATGCAGATTAATGTTGCTTTGCAATACTATCGGTCCTGTAAGCCAAATGCCTGAAGGAACAATCAGGGTGCCACCCCCTTTTTGTGCAAGATGCTCAATTGCTTTTGCGAAAAAGTCAGTATTTAGTGTTCTGGCATCAGCCACCCCTCCCATATCAGCTAAACTGACACTGTACGAAGGTATCTCAGGCTCTTTCACTTTGGGCATATCAAATTCAAGGCCCTCATAGATATAGTCAGTATTAACAGAGTCTGAACATGCATACGATATCAGTGAACACAGTATTGCCACTGTGAAAACACTTTTGATTCGTATCAAAAATAATTCTGGCTGTTGCATAAATCCCGGTCTTCCGGCATTTGTTTCCGGATAGTGTATTAATCTCTTTCTCATCCCTGCTGTTCTTCCTTACAATAAGACAGTATAAAAGTAGGAAAATGAATTTATATAAAAAGTGCTAAATGTCATCAATGCAAAAGAGGCCGACTCAGATATCAGTCTGAGCCGGCCTCCATACTTAAGTTATCTGTTGTGTAATATTAAAAGCAATATTGAACTGTTGCACCAATACGGGCATAGGCACTGTTGGCTATTGTTACACGTACTTCCGGAGCAAGATTCAAGAAGTCGTTAAGCTTGAGATTCATACCGGCACCTACGTTTAGTCCAAGCCAGGTCTCATTCAAATGTCTGGGTCGATAATCTGATCCTGGATTTGGGTAATTATATGTATTTCTGTAAAATGTGAAACCTATACCACCAAGGGCATAGAAGTTAAGATCACTGTTTGCGTTATAGAAAATGTAATGTCCGTCAAAATCAAGAATTGTAGAGTTGATATTATCTTGCGGGAAAACATGAGTTATTCCTAAAGAACCTTCCCATACGTCATCCAGATTGTATACTCCGTTAAAATTGAGACCAACACTGTTGAAGTAGGATGTAAAGAAAGGACCAGCACCTGCTCTGAGTCTTGACAAGTCAAAAGTCTGAGAAAATGCACTGACAGAAAACAAACTAATAAATAAAACTATACATAATCTTTTCATCTTCATTTCTTTAAATTAGTTATTAGTATTGGTTATTTAGTACCCTAATATATTCAATTCGTTTATATCCCTACGTCTAAGTGCCATTAATTTTTTCTTATCAAATAAATCTGATTTAAGCTACAATTTTAGCAACTCTCAATAGGGGAATTGCATCTATTTATCGTCGTTATTGACCAACGGTACTACCATGGTTTTATTGTATGATAAGACTGTAGTTGTAGGATTTTATAAGTTTTATTATTTTTTTTGTAAATATTTACGATTGGTTACCTTTATAGATTCGAAGGAGGTTGTATAAAATGCAAAAACGTGGATTCGCAACATATTTTCTTACAGCGGTAATCGCTTTCATTTGTGCTGCTGTCCGCGCTGATGATCCTGTGTTTTACAACCTGAACGATATGTTTGACATAAGTCTCAGGGAGACTACTTCAGTTATTACTGACAGACATGGCTTTGTTTGGGTTTCTTCAAAGACCGGGGTTCTCCGCGCTACCGATGACAGCTATCGAAGGTATGAGATGCCTTATACTACTCCTGACGTGTTTACTCTCAAACTTGTTGCTTCTCCCAACGAGTTATATGCATACACTAATAATGGTCAGATTTTTATATATGATGAAGTAAGCGACAGATTTAAGCTTGTTCTGGACGTGCGTGATGAATTGGATATAAGATTTCTGACGGTATCCAACATGGTAGTAGATGCCAATGGCACCATGTGTTTGGCTACTAGTAGGGGGCTTATAAAGTATAATCCCATTGATCGTTCTATTCTCATGCGTTTTAGCGAGATAATGCAGGTAGAAAGGTACAGTGGTGAATCCCTGGTAGTAGCGCGCAGAGATGGATTGTATGTATTGAATAATGATGCTGTTATAATAGATACACTTATAAATACCAGATCGCTGTTTCCGCGGGTAATGAGCCTCTATTATCATGCAGATAAGGCAAAGGTCTGGATAGGAACTGAATCTTCAGGACTTTTGATTTTTGATCCCAAAGATTCGAAGCTCCACTCGGTCCAAGGGATTCCCTGGCAGCCAGTCCTTGTTATGGAGCAGGTCAGTGATACTACAATGATGATTGGTATTGATGGCCAGGGCTTATGGGAGGTACAGTCAGATACATATGAAATTATCAATATATATAAGTATGATATAGATCGTAAAACATCGCTGAGCGGTAACGGGGTTTACGATATTCATATGGATAAAGAAACGGGCCGCATCTGGGTCTGTACTTTTGGGGGCGGGGCTTCTTACTTTAGCAGGGAACTCTTGCCTGTGCAGTTGATTAATCACATTCCCAATAGTCCTAATTCTCTGACAAACAATGAGGTTAATGAGGTGCTGGAAGATGCAAAGGGAAATCTATGGTTTGCCACATCCAACGGCATAAGCCGTTGGAATCCTGTTACAGATACATGGACATCACTGTATCAGAATCATAAGGATCATGCTGAAGTTTTTCTTTCACTATGCGAAGATGCTGACGGTAATATCTGGGCGGGATCTTATGCATCCGGAGTTTACCTGCTTGACGGTCGCACAGGAAGGGAATTGGCCCATTTTCATACAGACAGGGGGACTCATGATTTCAACAATAACTTTGTTTTTGATATCTACAGGGATAGCAGGGATAATATCTGGATCGTTGGAGTACGTGGGGATATAATGTGCTATGAAAGGAGTACCCGCACATTCCGTAATTTCGGTGAGTATTCGGTACATGTAATCAGGGAACGATCAGAGTCGGAAATGATTCTTGGTGTTCCTCACGGACTGAGTCTGCTGGATACGAGAACAGGCAATACTGAGATCCTGCTTTCCGGCTATCTGGTACATGATCTCTTTCTGCTGGGAGACGACGTATGGATGTGTACTGTTGGAGGCGGACTGGTAAGGTTCAATCTTAATACGAGGGAGGTCATGCAGTATACTTCGGAGGCTGGACTTCCTTCCAATTTCCTAAACTCAATAATCTATCTCAACGGATCTTTCTGGTTGGGTACCGAGAATGGCGTATGCCGTTTTGATCCCGGAACAGCTCAGGTTGAAACCTTCCCTTCGGGGAGAAATCTTTCCGGGATGTCGTACAATAGGGGTGCGGTATCAATCAAAGTTGACGGGCAACTTATATGGGGAACCAATCAGGGCGCGGTTTTATTTGATCCTTCCAGGGTTTCACAGTCCAATTCGAAAGGCAAGATCTATGTACAGGATATTTTGGTGTTGGGACAGTCAATACGCACTGGTATCAGTGGAGGAATCACAATTCCTGTAGATAATATCAGAAACCTTGAACTGAATCATATTCACAACTCACTCAATTTTGAGGTGCTGCCCTTGGGAGAAGTATTTGGAGCAAGGTTTTCATGGTTTCTTGAAGGCATAGATGAAGATTGGAGTACTCCATCGGGCAACAGAACGATGAACTATACCAACCTTCCTTCAGGTACGTATAAATTACATATCAAGATGTACGATAACTCCCTGTCCACCCTTATCGACCAGAGAATTATCACCATAGTAAAGCACCCACCTTTCTGGGAGTCCCCATGGTTTCTTGTAATTGTAAGTTTTGTGCTCTTAAGTGCCTTTTATTTTTCACTCAAGTATCATATTAACCTGATTACCCAACTACACTCAGAAGAAAAGATCAGATTTTTTGCAAATACTGCGCACGACATGAGATCCTCGCTAACACTTATAAAGGCGCCAATAGAGGAACTTAGCAAAGAGAACCTGAGCGACAAGGGAAAACGCTTCCTTGACATTGCCCGGGATCAGGTGGCCGTATTAAGTGCTGTAATTAGTGATCTTATGGATTTCCAGAAAATCGATGTTGGCAAAGAAAGGTTGGTACTTAAGAAGCTTGATCTTCCCGGATTCTTCAGGAAAAGGATTGCGATGTTTGATACCCTTGCTTTATCTGGTGGGCTGGAGATTAGCTTCAAGACCAATGTAGAGGAATACATTAGCTCCATTGACGAGGGCAAGATGGGTAAGATTATTGATAACCTGTTGTCAAATGCTATCAAGTACTCTTTGCGAGGAGGTCAGATTGAAGTAATTTTCAATGGAGAGTCTTCGGGTTGGAAACTCAGTGTCACAGACCATGGTATGGGTATCAGCAAAAATGCCCAGAAACTGCTATTCAGGGAGTTTTACAGAGCTGATAATGCAGTTAACTCAAGAATCGTTGGTTCCGGAATAGGTTTGCTACTTACCAAGAAGTACGTTGTACTTCATGGTGGAAAGATTAGCTGCGAAAGTGAACTAAATAAGGGTAGTACTTTTACAATTTCCATTCCTTATAATGATGAAGTAACCGAGATTGCTGCAGGAGAAGAGCCTAAGGTAAGTATTATAGCCCAGGAAGAGGATCAGGAAAAGAGTGCCGGCAGATATAGTGTTATGATAGTTGAAGATAATAGGGATCTGCTCGATTTCCTTAAGGAGGCTCTGGAGGATGAATTCACTGTTATGACGGCTGGTGATGGCATGGAGGCTCTGAAAATAGTTGAGGAGAAACAGCCCGATCTGGTTGTTTCTGATGTAGTAATGCCTAACATGGGTGGCTTTGAGTTTTGTAAGGCACTAAAGTCTGATTATGAGACCTCTCATATTCCGGTAATTCTGCTTACTGCATTGTCAGACAGGGCTGATCAGATGCGAGGTCTTGGACTGGGTGCGGACGACTACCTGATCAAGCCTTTTGACAGCACCTTGCTCAAGCAGAAAATAATCTCAATTATCAACAACAGAATCAAACTTAGGGATAAGTTGCTGATGCTGGTAAAGGACGAACTTGACGAACCTATTCTCAGTAATGAGCTTAACGACAAGTTTGTCAAAAGAGCATTGAAAGTTGTCAAGGACAATATGTCTAATCGCGACTTCAATAAGGAATCCTTTGCTTATGAGATGAATGTAAGCTCATCTCTGTTGTACAAGAAAATAAAGAGTCTTACCGGACAATCTCCCACTGACTTTATACGGGTGATACGACTGACCCATGCTTATGAACTGCTGAAATCACAAAACCTTACAGTTACTGAGGTCAGTGAGCTATGCGGTTTTTCAAGCATAGGCTATTTCAGTACAGTATTCAGAAAGTACTATGGCAAAGCGCCTTCAGACATACCCAAATCCTGAGCATTATTCAATATTTCAAATTGTTTATCTGAAAGTGATAATAATACTATAGGTTATTAGGTAATTTTAAGTTTGACTTCCGTTTACTATCGAAATGTTCAATATCTATTGATAACCCATACTAATGTATAAGAAATGAAAGAACACGTAACTGCTTATGTACAAATGGGGAAGCGCAGTCTAAGGTTTGGAACCCTGCTGCTTTCCGCTTTATTTGTTGCCGGTAATATGTATGCGGCTAAACCCAAACAGGCCAAGGCCCCTGTTTTTACAAAGTTTGTTTATCAGGGCAATGACCAGGTCTACAATGATAACCCATTGAATGAAGGTGAATTCTACAATCCCATTCTTCAAGGTTGTTATCCTGACCCTGCTATTGTAAAAAGGGGTGAAGACTACTTCCTGGTTGCTTCATCTTTTTCAATGTTCCCGGGAGTACCCATCTTTCACTCTAAAGACCTTGTCAACTGGAAGCAAATAGGTCATGTGCTTGACAGGAAATCCCAACTTAAGGTAGGCAGATCAGGAATTGCAGAAGGAATCTATGCTCCAGCGCTTGCCTATAATCCTCACAATGAAACTTTCTATATGATCACTACCCAGTTTGCCGAAGGGATGGGTAATATAGTGGTTAAGACCAAGGACCCATTTCAGGGTTGGAGTGATCCATACCAACTTAAGTTTGATGGTATTGACCCAAGTTTATTCTTTGATGATGATGGCAAGGCCTATGTAGTACATAATGATGCTCCTGCATGGGGGACAGCCAGGTATCAGGGGCACCGTGTTATCAAAATCTGGGAGTATGATGTTGAAAACGACCAGGTAATTGAAGGTACTGATCAGGTTATTGTCAATGGTGGTGTAAACATTGAAGAAAAACCCATCTGGATTGAAGCTCCTCATATTTATAAGAGACATGGCAAATATTATCTGATGTGCGCTGAAGGTGGAACAGGTGATTGGCACAGTGAAGTGATCTTTGTTAGCGACAGCCCCAAAGGTCCTTACGTTCCTGCTCCTTCCAATCCTATTCTTTCTCAAAGGTATCTGCATCCAGACAGAGCCGATAAGGTTGACTGGGCTGGTCATGCTGACCTGGTAGAAGGACCTGATGGCAAGATGTATGGTGTGTTCCTTGCTATTCGTCCAAATGAAAAGGGAAGGGTAAACACAGGTCGTGAAACCTTTATACTGCCTGTTGACTGGAGTGGTAAGTTCCCTGTATTCGAGAATGGTCTTATTCCTATGAAGCCGGTGTTAAAAACACCTGAAGGGGTTGTTAACAAAACCGGTCAGGATGGCTTCTTTCCGAATGGTAACTTCACATTTGAAGAAAACTTCAAAGCAGTTAAGCTCGACTACAGATGGATTGGTATGCGTGGACCAAGGGAAGACTTCCTTACTATTGTAAAGGATGGTGCTCAAATCAAACCCTTCTCTGCTAATATCAAGGCTGTAGCGCCCATCTCAAGCTTGTTTCACAGACAACAACACAGAACTTTCACTGCAACAACCACTGTTAAGTACAAACCTGAAAGTTCTAAAGACCTTGCCGGATTGGTCTGCTACCAAAGTGAGAAGTTCAACTATGTATTTGGTATTACCAAAAAGGGTGACAAGACTATTATCGTGCTTGAACGTACAGCTGCCGGAAAGTCTACCATAGTAGCTTCAGCTGAAATCAGCTACAAAGATGCAGTTACCCTTCAAGTTGATGCCAAGGGCGACGACTACAGGTTTAATTACTCAGTTGACGGAGTAAACTTCGAGAACCTTGGTGGTACTGTGTCGGGAGATATTCTATCAACTGATGTTGCAGGTGGTTTTACAGGTAGTTTGATAGGTCTTTATACTACATCAGATAATGATGCGGTTGTAGAATAAATAGGTGAGAAGAAACTAATTATGAAAAAAACAATATTTTATCTGTCTTTGGTACTGGTACCGATGGTAGCAGGATGTGCCGCTGAAAGTGTTAAACCTTCGGAAAAGCTGCAGGCTTTTCCTCTTTCTTCGGTCAGACTGGCTGATGGTCCTTTCAAACATGCATCTGAGGTTAACGACACGTATGTGCTGTCACATAATCCCGACAGGCTGCTAGCTCCCTTCCTCAAGGATGCTGGTTTGCAACCCAAGGCTGAAAATTACGGAAACTGGGAGAGTATGGGTCTTGATGGGCATACCGGCGGCCATTATCTCAGTTCACTGGCTCTGATTGCTGCATCCGAAGGTAATCGTGAAGCCTACGAGAGACTTGACTACATGCTTGATGAATTGGCCAGATGTCAGGAAGCCAATGGTAATGGCTATGTAGGAGGTATTCCAGGTGGAAAAACAATGTGGGAGGAAATCAGGAATGGCAATATTAGAGCCAATAATTTTGGTCTGAATGACAGGTGGGTTCCCCTCTACAATATCGACAAACTCTTTGCAGGTCTTATTGATGTGTGGAACCACACTGGTAATGAGAAGGCCAAAAAAATACTTATTGGTCTTAGTGACTACTTTGTCGGTGTGTTTGGCAATCTGAGCGATGAGCAACTGCAGGATATGCTGAGATCCGAGCATGGAGGTCTTAACAAGGACTTTGCCGACGTATTCCAGATTACAGGTGATGAGAGGTACATGGTTATGGCTCAGCGACTTTCTCACAAGTTTATTCTTGATCCATTGCTTCAGGGTGAAGACCGACTTTCTGGTCTGCATGCCAATACCCAGATACCCAAGGTTATCGGTTTTATGACTATTGGTGAGATGAGTGGCAACGAGGACTGGAAAAGGGCTGCCGATTTTTTCTGGCATACAGTAGTCAACAATCGTAGCATTAGCATTGGTGGTAACTCAACCTATGAGCACTTCCACCCTGCAGATGACTTCTCTTCAATGGTTGATTCACGTCAGGGACCTGAGACATGTAACACATACAACATGCTGAAGTTGTCAAGGGCACTTTATCTGAGCAGTGGTAACCTTGAGTACATTGACTATTACGAAAGGGCTATGTACAACCATATCCTGAGTTCACAGCACCCCGAACATGGTGGTCTTGTGTACTTTACGCCGATGAGACCTCAGCACTACAGGGTTTACTCTAACCCTGGTGAGACATTCTGGTGTTGTGTAGGATCAGGTATTGAAAACCATGCCAAGTATGGCGAGTTAATCTATGCTCACGACAGGGAGAATTTGTATGTCAACCTCTTTATCTCATCAGAACTTATCTGGGCAGAAAAGGGTGTAAAGGTAAGCCAGGAAACATGGTTCCCAGAAGATGCAAAGAGTACTCTTACAATTAATCTGGAGCAACCCTCTGAGTTTACCGTGTTTGTGCGTCATCCTCGCTGGAATGACAAGGCTCCTCTGACAGTAAAGGTTAATGGTCGCAAGGTCAGGGGCTCAAGTGCTCCGGGTGAATACTTTGCAGTAACCCGCGAATGGAAGGATGGTGACAAGATAGAGATCAGTCTGGATATGTACGCCTATGGTGAATACCTGCCAGACAACTCACCATATATGTCAATACTCTATGGTCCTGTGGTACTTGCAAGTAGTGACGGTGATTACAGACTTGACGGTCTTGTAGCCGATGGCAGCCGCATGGGTCACGTGGCCCATGGTCCGCTTGTATCACGCGAGGATGTTCCCGTAATGCTTGCCAGTGAAGGAGACTGGGACGGCAAGCTGGTTCCCGTTGAAGGCAGTCCTCTGACCTTTAAGGCCAGCGGACTCTTCTATCCAGAGCCGGAAGGGGGTATCGAACTGATGCCTTTCTACAGGGTTCACGATGCAAGATATACAGTGTACTGGAATGTGACTACCAAGGAAGAGTTTGATACCATGAAGGCTGAGATTGAAGAGAGGGAAAAGGCACTGCAGGCTCTCGAAACTGCTACAATAGATTTTGTACAGCCTGGACAGCAACAGCCTGAAACTGAGCATAACTTCAAGTCTATGGATTCAGAAAACGGCGTTCACCAGGATCGTCACTGGAGACATGCAAGAGGCTGGTTCTCTTACGAACTGAAGGACTCAGACAAAGAGGCTGCCCTATTGAGAATTACCTGCTTTGGTCAGGATGGTGGCCGCAATTTCGATATTTTGATGAATGGGAAGCTGCTGGCTACAGTCAATCTTGACGGTAGTAAGGGAGACACATTCGTTGATATGGACTTTGAAATTCCGGCAGAAATTCTGGCTAGTAACAAAGATGGTAAGTTCGAAGTAAAATTCGTTGCCCATCCTGGTTCGATAGCCGGAGGTATCTTCGGAGTAAGACTTATGAGAAATAACTGATACAACAACCGCTTTGGTAATACCGACCGGATTTCAGTGAAGAACAGACAGAGGTTGCCCTATGGGGCAGCCTCTGTTTGCTTTTCCCATGTTTTGAAATCCTTTGTTTGCCGTGCCGTTTTGTTCCTCTATATTTGCAGTTCAAAAATCTAAAGATTATGAGTTTGGAAAATACTTCGATAGCGGAATTATTCAATATAAAATATCCCATCATCCAGGGAGGTATGGTATGGTGCAGTGGCTGGCGTCTTGCTTCGGCGGTTAGTAATTGCGGAGGATTGGGACTGCTAGGAGCTGGTAGTATGCATCCTGAGGTTCTCAGTGAGCATATTACAAAAATGAAGGCTGCAACAGACAAGCCCTGGGGCGTCAATGTTCCCTTGCTTTATCCTGAGATCGACCGACTGATGGACATCATTGTTAAGGAGGGAGTGAAGATTGTTTTTACTTCAGCGGGTAATCCAGCAAAGTGGACCGCTTACCTTAAACAACATGGTATTACAGTGGTGCATGTAATAGCAAATACCAAGTTTGCCAGAAAGTGTGAAGAAGCCGGGGTTGATGCAATTGTTGCCGAAGGCTTTGAGGCTGGTGGTCACAATGGCAGGGAGGAAACCACTACTATGGCATTGATTCCGCTGATAAGAAGGTGCACCTCATTGCCTTTGATTGCTGCAGGAGGTATTGGAAGTGGAAGCCAGATGGCAGCAGCTATGGCCCTTGGTGCTGACGGAGTACAAATAGGTACTCTGTTTGCCCTGTCTGAGGAATCTTCTGCACATGAGGCATTCAAGAACTACTGCCTGAAGGCAGGAGAGGGTGATACAATGCTTAGCATGAAGCAACTTACCCCCGTTCGTCTGCTGCGCAATAAGTTCTTCGAGCAGGTAAGGGAAGCCGAACTGGGCTGTGCGTCTATAGATGAACTGAGAGCCCTGCTTGGAAAGGGACGTGCTAAGAAGGGTATGTTTGAAGGGGATCTGGATGAAGGTGAACTTGAAATAGGTCAGGTTGTTTCCCTTGTAGATGAGATTAAGCCTATTGGCACAATCTTCGATGAACTGCTGAAGGAATACCGCAGTTCGGTAACCCGGTTAAAGAATATTTTATGATAGAGTTTTACAGGCACAAGCTGGCCAATGGATTACGTATTCTGGTGCATCCTGACAACACAACTCCTATGGCCACGGTCAATCTGTTGTATGATGTGGGGGCGAGGGATGAGGATCCTGACAAGACCGGTTTTGCCCACTTGTTTGAGCACCTTATGTTTGGTGGCAGCCGCAATATCCAGTCATACGATGAGCCGGTTCAGATGGTGGGAGGTGAGAACAATGCCTGGACAAGCAATGACTTCACCAACTACTATGTGAATTTACCGGCCAACAATATAGAGACAGCTTTTTGGCTTGAGTCTGACCGTATGCTGGAGCTCAACTTCACACCAGGAAATCTGGAGGTGCAGCGTAAGGTTGTGATTGAAGAATTCAAGCAGAGATATCTGAACCAGCCTTATGGGGATATCGCGCTACTTATCAGGCCATTGGCTTACAAGGTGCATCCCTATTCATGGCCAACAATTGGGAAGGATATTTCACATATTGAGAATGCTACCCTTGATGATGTAAAAAACTTCTTTTACAGGCACTATGCACCAAATAATGCGGTACTTGCAGTTGCAGGAAATGTAGTTCCCGATGAGGTGTTCCGCCTTGCCGAGAAATGGTTTTCAGGTATCCCAAGCCGGCAGGTACCGCACCGGAAGCTGCCTGTGGAACCGGTGCAAACTGAGATGCGCGAGCTGACAGTAAAGCGTAAGGTTCCTGCCGATGTACTTCAACTTTGTTTCCATATTGGCAAAAGGAATGATCCTGATTTTTTTGTAACTGACTTATTATCTGATGTTCTTTCCAACGGACCTTCATCACGTCTGTATCAGAAGCTGGTTAAGGATGAGCAGTTGTTTTCCGATGTCAATGCTTATATATCAGGCGATATGGATCCCGGCCTGTTTACCGTATCCGGCCGTGTGATGCCCGGTGTGAGCGTCGAAGTGGCAGAGACTGCTATCTGGCGGGAACTGTCAGACATAGCCGGGGCTGGACCTGGAGAGCGTGAACTGCAGAAGGTAAAGAACAAGGTTGAAAGTAATCTTGTATTTGCTGAGACAAGTTCTCTCAACAAGGCCATGAACCTGGCTATTTACGAGTTGATGGGTGATGCTGCTGAGATAAACAGGGAGATTGAACATTACAGGGCGGTAACTGCGCAACATATAAGAGAAGCTGCTGCAAGCACATTCAGAAGAGAAAACTGCTCGATACTGCGTTATCTGGCAGAGAATGGTGAGAACTCCTGAGAGGGTTCAGATAAACGGTAATTTTGAAAGAAAGGGAATAGATGGTAACAGATGCTGATAGGAAGACAGGACCTGATTTTCAGGTTCTGGGGAAGGCCGAGTTTATGCCGGTTGGCGGATTTTCACTGCCCAACGGGATAGAGGTTTCATTACTTGAAGGAGGAAGTCAGGATATTTCAAAGATTGACTGGATTTTCCCTGCCGGTGCCGTTCAGGCAGGCAAGCCCCTGCTTGCCTCGACAGTTGGTAATCTGATGTTGGAGGGGACTAAGAACAGAACATCAGCAGAGATATCCGACCTGATTGATTTTTACGGAGCCCATCTGAATGTGCAAAGTTACTATCACAACTCAGTACTAACACTGGTTTGCCTGACCAAGGACCTGCCTGTATTACTTCCCCTGGTAGAGGATGTAGTTCGCAACGCAACCTTTGACGAGAAGGAATATTTAATATACATAAATAAGCGCCGTCAGGAGTTTGTTATTGATTCTGAGAAGGTTCGCAATCTGGCTGCCAGAACCTTCAATAAAGTAATCTTCGGACCGGAGCACCCTTATGGAAGGGTACCCGAACTTGAGATATTTGACACGATGACAAGGGATGAGGTTATATCCTTTTACAAGACTAATTATGTTCCCGCCGGTTGCAGGATAATTGTAGCAGGTCGTCCAGGTACCGATATTCAGGAGCTGTTGACCCGTCACTTTGGTGACAAGGACTGGAACGGCGGCTTACCGTCAGAAAACGGTTTTCCACAAATTAGTTCATCAGAGGAGAAATTTCACCTTGTAGAGAAGGAAGGATCTCTTCAGTCAGCCCTTAGAATTGGCCGTCCCCTTTTCAATAATCATCATCCAGACTTTATTCCGCTGCAGGTTCTTAATACAATACTGGGTGGTTATTTCGGTTCACGGCTGATGACCGTGGTACGTGAAGAAAAGGGACTGACCTATGGCATAGGTTCCAGCATCGTATCCTATAAGCAAGGTGGTATTTGGGTAATAGCATCGGAAGTTATGGGTGATATGAGACAGGCAGCAGTTGATGCAATAAAGGGTGAGATGCAGCGGCTTGTAGATGAGCCTGTGGATGAAGAAGAACTTGCTTTGGTACGTAACTATATGCTAGGCGAGATGCTCAGGGAGTTTGATGGTCCCTTTAATACCTCTGATATTTACAGGAGCCTGCTTGAATATGGAATGGACTTTGGTTTCTACTCAAAGATGATGTCGGTGATAAGAGAAATCACAGCAGGTGAGTTACAGGAATTGGCTGCAAAATATATGAGACCTGAAGATTTTTATGTAATTGTTGCCGGTAAGTAAGTTTGGTATCAGCTTACGACATTTCTGATTCGTTCCTGGCGTGTTACGCTGTGTACTCCCTTGATTTTGGAAATATTTAGGATGATGTTGTTGAGGTCTTCGGTGTTGTGGATATAGAGGTAGATATAGCCTTCAAAGATTCCGTCGTGGCTGTCGAAGTGGATGGATCTCATATTTACGTTCTGGTCATCCGAGATAACCTTGGTGATCTTGCTTACTATACCGATCTGGTCAATGCCCGAGACATTGATTTGAGCCAGGAAGGAAAGAATCTTGTGGCTTTCCCAGCTGGCCGACACAATGCGGTCGCCCTGGCTTGACATAAGGCGGATTGCGTTTGCACACTTCCTGAGGTGCAGGATTAGTTTACCGTTGTCATCAATATAACCAATCACATCATCACCCGGAATTGGGTTACAGCAGCTTGCAATCTGGTATTCATCGGCCATGTCATCCGACAGAACCATCTGGGTCTGATGAGGCAGATTATTGCTTTTTGCCGCGTTATTGTTGTTGAAAGAAAGTCTCCAGTAGCGTACCCACTTATTTGATGCCTTGTCGCTTAAAATATTATGCAGGTTGTCAAGGCGGATTGCATTCTTGGAAATCTTGTAATACAGATCTTCCTTGGAGGGGAGGTTGTAGAAGTCAATAAGTTTCTTAAGTATCTTGGCATTGATCGTAAGCTTCTTCTGGCTCAGGGCTTCCTGTAACATGGCTTCACCCTGTTGCACAAGCATTCGTCTCTCCTTCTTGAATGCTTCCTTGATACAGCTCTTAGCCTTGGCTGTAGTGACGTAGTTGAGCCACTCGTACTTAGGTGTCTGCTTTTCCGATGTAAGAATTTCCACCTGGTCACCACTCTTCAGTTCATGACTCAGCGGCACAAGCTTATAGTTGACCTTGGCTCCAATACATTTGTAGCCGATATTTGTGTGGATCTCAAATGCAAGGTCGAGAGCAGTCGCACCCTTGGGCAATACCTTCACGTCCCCCTTGGGCGTGAAGATCATCATTTCCGAACTGAAGAGGTTGAGTTTGAAGTCGTCGAGGAACTCCATAGAGTCCAGGTCTGGATTTTCAAGGATCTCCCTAACCTGCTTCAACCAGTTGTCAAGTTCCGATTCCCTGTCAGTCTGTCCCTTGTACTTCCAGTGTGCTGCAAAGCCTCTCTCAGCGATCTCGTCCATACGTTCACTACGGATCTGAATTTCCACCCACTTGCCGTCTGGTCCCATAAAGGTTGCATGCAAGGCCTCATAGCCGTTGGCCTTGGGTATACTTACCCAGTCACGAAGCCTGTCCGGCTTTGGCTTGTAAATATCCGTAATAAGCGAGTAGATACTCCAGCATTGAGTCTTTTCGGGAACCCCCGGCTTTGGTTTAAATACTATTCTAAGGGCCAGCAGGTCGTATATTTCCTCGAAGGGGATGCTTTTCTTCTGCATCTTGCTCCATATGGAGAAGATTGACTTGGGTCGGCCTTTTATGTCAAACTCGTAGCCATCTTCAGTAAGTTTTTCGATTATTGGAAGGGAAAAACGTCTGAGTACAGCATCGTTCTTCGAGCAGTAATCCTGCAATTTCTGACTTATCTCATCGTAAACAGCAGGGTGTTCATATTTTAGTGAAAGGTCCTCAAGTTCCGATTTGATGGCATACAGGCCCAACCTGTGTGCCAATGGGGCATAGATAAACAGAGTTTCTCCAGCTATCTTGTACTTCTTATGGTCGGGCATGCTGTCAAGGGTACGCATATTGTGAAGGCGGTCGGCTAGCTTGATAAGAATGATTCTCACATCGTCGACCATAGTAAGGAGCAGTTTTCGGAAGTTGTCCGCCTGCCTTGATCCGGTATGGTCGATCACACCTTCCAACTTGGTAAGCCCGTCAACTATGTTTGCAATTTTTTCGCCAAAGATGGTTTGTATATCTTCCAGGCTTACATCTGTGTCCTCAACAACGTCATGAAGCAGAGCTGCTATAATACCCTTGGTTCCAAGTCCGATCTCTTCGGCAACGATACGCGCTACTGCAAGGGGGTGCATAATATAAAGCTCTCCGGAGCGGCGGCGAACACCCTTGTGTGCCTCCGTTGCCAGAGTAAAAGCCTTTCTAATCAGACGCTTATCCTCTGGTGCCTTGCACCGTGGACAGTGTTTGATTATATCCTCAAGTTGGCGTTTGGCTTCAAGCTCCTCCTTATTAAGCGTCTTCTTTGCCATTAATCAAGCTTAGATTCAAACTACTAAGATAGCTTTTTGTTTTTACTCCTCAAACTTTGAGACCTTTATAAAGTGTATGGATAAACGTTTTCAGGGATTTGCCAGGTCTCTGTTTTACAACATATAAAAAAATCTGTTACAGCTATGTGGAATTATTTTACTAAATTGCCGACGTCTGTTTTTAATAGGATTAATTATGGATAAGACCAAAACGAAGGAAGCAGTTAAGCAACTGTTTACCGAGTACCTTCAAAAGCACGGGCACAGAAAAACACCTGAGCGTTATGCCATTCTGGACGAGATATATTCACGTAACGGCCACTTTGACATAGAGTCCCTGTATATATTCATGAAGAACAAAAACTATCGTGTAAGCAGGGCCACACTATATAATACAATAGATCTTTTACTGGATTGCAAGTTAGTTATTAAGCATCAATTTGGGAAGAATATCGCCCAGTTTGAAAAGGCTTTTGAATCCAAACAGCACGACCACCTGATATGTATGCAGTGTGGCAGTGTTACTGAGTTTTGTGATCCGTCAGTGCAGTTGGTACTCAACAATGCCACACAGGTGATGGATTTCCAGATCTCACACCACTCGCTGTATATCTACGGGATATGCAGCTCCTGCAGGGCAAAACAAACCAAAGAAGCCCAGAAAGTTGTGCAAGCTGGCTAAGGACGAGCCTTTTGGGTAAAAAAGCCGTCGTCTGGTAAAATATTAGGATTTTTATACTGATTACAATTTTTTATAGCTATTTTTACACATCGGAAGGCCATTCCCCACGGAAAGGTTTTCCGGTTTTTTTGTTTATTGGTCACCATAGTCGCCCTGGGGCGACACAAAACTTGTAATAATGAAGGTAGATGTTCTTTTAGGGTTACAATGGGGCGATGAGGGCAAAGGTAAAGTTGTTGACGTTCTCACTCCTCAATATGATATTATAACTCGCTTTCAGGGCGGTCCCAATGCAGGTCACACCCTTGAGTTTGACGGCAAGAAGTTTGTACTTCACAACATCCCTTCGGGTATATTCCGTGCAGACACAATAAATGTGATAGGCAACGGGGTTGTAATAGATCCCATCACCTTCAAAAAAGAAGTTGATAACCTTGCGTCAAAGGGAATAGACCTTACACAGAATCTGGTGATTTCAAGAAAGGCCCACCTTATCCTGCCTACTCACCGCATACTTGATGCAGCATCTGAAGCATCCAAAGGAGCGACAAAGATAGGTTCCACACTAAAGGGTATTGGCCCCACTTATATGGACAAGACCGGGAGGAATGGTATCAGGGTAGGTGACCTGGAAGGTGATTTCGATAAGAAATATTCAGATTTGAAGGCTAAGCACGTCAAATTGCTTGAGCAATATGATTTTGAGTACAACATTCAGGAGTTTGAGAATGGCCTTGCTGAAGGAATAGAAACTATTAAGAAGTTCAGGTTTATCGACAGCGAACATGAACTTAACCAATATCTGTGTCAGGGTAAGAGCATACTTGCTGAAGGTGCACAGGGAACCCTGCTTGATATAGACTTTGGATCTTATCCCTTTGTTACTTCTTCTAATACTGTATGTGCTGGAGCCTGTATAGGTCTAGGCGTAGCCCCTTCAAAAATTGGAAGGGTTTACGGTATTTTCAAAGCATATTGCACTCGTGTCGGTTCAGGTCCCTTCCCAACAGAGCTTTTTGATGAGACCGGAGAAGAGCTCAGGAAATGCGGAAATGAATTTGGTGCTACCACCGGACGTCCACGCCGCTGTGGATGGTTGGATTTAGTTGCCCTCAAATACAGTGTTATGATAAACGGGGTGACTGATTTGATTATGATGAAGAGTGATGTACTGAGCCACCTTGATACAATTAAGATTGCTACAGCATACAAGATAGACGGAAAGCTGGTTGATCACTTCCCCTATGATCTGTCTGGTGAAGTAGAACCTGTATATACCGAAATGCCGGGTTGGAAGTGTGATCTTACCGGTGTTAGATCGGAGGAAAAGTTTCCTGCTGAACTGAAAGGCTATATCAGTTTCCTTGAAAAAGAACTTGGTGTTCCGATTACCATTGTTTCAGTAGGTCCCGACAGAACTCAAACCATTGTAAGGAAAAGTTAACTACTTTTCCTTACTACTTAAGCGGCGAAACAGACTTAAAAGTCTGTATGCCGCAATTCCTGTTAATTTAAAAGCTGGACCGGTAACCGGACCGGTAAAAGCCAGCATTGTGCCTGGAAGCTTTATTGCCAGTTTGGCTATCTTCCAGCGTGAATTCTCAATCTTTATTACCTTCCCTTTTATCTTATCAAACGGAATTGGGATATCAGGTCTGCTATTGCCATCACCACGGGTAAGCACATGGCCGTTCCTTTTGCTTATCAGTCTATGGGCAATAAGGAGGGAGTCGGACTCAAAAACAACGATATCTCCTTTTCTTAGTTTGTCGAATGCAACGGGAGCTACAACAACAATATCCCCCTTCACAAGCATGGGAAACATGCTCATCCCACGAAGAGTGACCCTGACATTGTGCTCCGTCAGCAGGTCCTCAAGCAGTTGTTTGTACTGATCCCTGATTATCTCCATCTCTCCTTTGTTCTGGTTTGATACCCCTGGTGTTACTGTGTATATCGGCTGACCACTGAACCTGTTGCATATACGGTGCTATATTGTGTATTGTACTTAAAATGCTTCCCGCAGAGAAATAAAGATTCCGTGTAAGCCTTCCGAACTGACTGCCGCATCCAGCCTTACATTGAGCGGCTCATCAGGCAGTAGCCTGAACCGCAAACCGGCACCTCCAGAGTAAATCAGTTGCCCGACCTTCAGCTCAGGTCTCCCGGAGGCCTGACCCGCACCTGCAAACAAAACTCCTCCTATCCGCCACCAAAGATGCCTGCGCACTTCGCTTCTCACGAGCAGTACAGAGTTGTCAATTACCCTGTTGCTATGTCCGATGCCCCGTAACCTTTCCTTACCTCCAAGCTGGGGCATCATAAAGATGGGTACCGTTCCGTTGCTGTATTCCCACAGTCCCTGAAAGCCAAGCACTGACTGTCCCAATGGTACGAAGCACCTAAAGTCGGCAAGGTAGTTTGTAAACGAGAAATCACTCCCAAAGCCCTTATCGTAGAAGGTTACCGTGGTATTGACGTAAGTTCCCCTTGTTGGTGCAAGTACATGGTTACGGCTGTCATACAGCAGAGATGGTCCAAATGCAACAAAAGTGCCTGCATCTGCTCCATATGATGTTATACCACTATTAGCAGGCCCCCCGGTACTGTCTGATTCTCCACTGGTTTCCTGGCTATTGACACTACTAATATTATAGTGACCTGCCTTTGCATTAATTCCTGCATATAGACCCTTTCCAAAGGTCTGAAAGAAGCTAAGTTCTCCCATTATCCTGTCAGAACGGTATTCAGTTTCAGGAATCTCCTGAGCTGACCACAGGCCCCAATACTTATCATTCAGACGCAGCCATTCAAGTTGCCCCCTCACCAGTCGGTCAGCTGAGAGATACCATTCCAGTTCACCACTCACCTCTATCATCCCCTTGGTGGATATCTGGACGGTAGAGGTAAGGGTATTAACAATGCCAACTGGAAGTGCTGGGTTGTCCCAGCTGTAGATTGGCATAATGCCAAACTCCAGTCCGGTACGTGAGGAATAACCACCGGAGGGATAAATAGCAAAAACGCCCTTCTCTGTGGGAAAGGTCAGTTGATCGATAACGAGTTCTCCGAAACCTGAGACTTTGTCAAGCATTGATCTCGCTTCCCCTTCGCTTTGTGCCGCCAGTGCGGCACAATTGATGAGGCCCACCAGGGCAAGCAGAATCTTTATTATGCGCATATCTGAACTTATCTTCCTTTTACAGTCTGTCAATTACACCAGTCAGGATCTGAATCCTGGAATTCAGTAGTCGTATTTCCTGTTTTAGGTTATATTTGAAACAAAATAAAGACTTATTTCGTTAGTTGATGGATGTTTGAGTGAAAATAACAATAAACTATCCGGTACATGATATATTATTTGCGTGCATTGAGCAATGAATCTGATAATTTTGTGTTTGACATAGCCATTGATGGTAGTGCCAGATTTATTGATTTGCATAATCTTATACAGAATTCACTTCCTTTTGACCGTACCCAGCTGACTTCATTCTTCATAACTGACAGTGAGTGGCAAAAGGAAAAGGAGATTACCCTGATTGATATGACTGGTGACGGCACACTGGGCATAATGGATGAGGAGGTTCTTGATAACTACCTTAAGGAGCCTCATCAGCGTATGCTTTATACTTTTGACACCTTTGCCGAGAGGGTGCTATTTATCGAATTAATCAGCGTCGAAGAGGGAGAGATGAAGGAACCTACAGTAATCAGACTGGAAGGTGAACCTCCTGTTGCAGAGTCTGACTTTGGACTTGATCTAGGGGGAGAGGAAGAAGAGGGATTCGATCTGGAAGAACTAGATGGTCTTGATGATCTTGACGGATTTGCTGACGATGATATGTCTGAGGGTTTCGGGGACGATGGTTCTTTTGATGATGATTTTTAACCCTGAATAAGCAGACTATGGCCCGGACAATGGTCGTAATTGGCGGACCAACTGGTATAGGAAAGACAAGAACAGGGATAGAACTGGCTACAGTATTTAACTCTGTAATAATTTCAGCAGATTCGAGGCAGATATACAGTGAACTGCCAATTGGTACTTCGGCTCCGACTGCTGAGGAGTTGGCGCAGGTAAAGCACTACCTTGTTGGAACTCGTTCCATCTTTGACTATTACAGTGCCTATGAATATGAGCAGGATGCCCTGCGTCTGAGTGAGGAACTCTTCGCACAGCACGAGGTCCTGTTTATGGTCGGGGGCTCAATGATGTACCTCGATTCATTTTGTTATGGGATTGATGAGTTGCCTACCGTTGACCCCGGTCTGAGAGATGAGCTTATGAAGCATTACAAGGAGGAGGGGATAGAAGCCATAAGGCTTCAGCTTAAGTCTCTGGATCCTGAATACTATGCTCAGGCCGACCTGAAAAACCACAAGCGACTTATCCATGCGTTGGAAATTTGCCTGATGACGGGTATGCCATACTCTTCACTTCGTACTGGAATGAGAAGAGAAAGGCCATTCCAAATAATCAGGATAGGTCTGGAGATGGACAGGGATGAGCTGTATGAAAGGATAAACCGCAGGGTTGGAGATATGATGAGCCGCGGCCTCCTCGAGGAGGCGCGGGCCCTTATAGCACACAGGCATCTTAATTCACTTAATACAGTAGGGTATAAGGAACTCTTCGAATATTTTGACGGAGAATACAGCCTTGAGAAGGCAGTGGAACTAATTCAACGTAACACACGCCGCTATGCCCGGAAACAGATGAGCTGGTTTCGTCGTGACAAGGATATACGCTGGTTCCATCCTTCTGATATTGAGGGTATGACCGTATTTATTCGTGAATGTATTCAAAGTTGATCCACTCAAAGTATTTCTCTGATCTGGTAGTTGTTCCTGTCAGGACGTGTCCTTCCCACCAGTTCTGCAATAAATCCGGCCATAAAGAGCTGGGTACCCAGTATCATACATGTTAAACTTATGTAGAAATAGGGGCTGTTGGTAACCAGTGGAGCTTCGATACCCTGGTAAACAAACCAGAGTTTTCTGAGCCCCAGCCAAAGCGCTGCAAGGAAACCGGCAATAAAAGTCAGGGTGCCCAGTGATCCGAAAAGGTGCATCGGACGGTTACCAAACCTTGAGATAAACATTATAGACATCAGGTCGAGGAAGCCACGAACAAAGCGTTCGAGACCGAACTTGGTAACACCATACTTTCTCTCCCTGTGGTGAACGATTTTCTCGCCAATCTTATTAAAGCCGGCACGCTTTGCAAGGATTGGTATGTACCTGTGCATTTCACCATACACCTCGATGCTTTTGACAACCTCATTTTTGTAAGCCTTCAATCCGCAGTTGAAGTCATGCAGTCTGATTCCCGACACCTTCCTTGCAGTGTAATTAAAGATACGGCTGGGTATGGTCTTACCTGGCGGGTCAAAGCGTTTCTTCTTCCAACCACTTACCATGTCATAGCCCTCTTCCCGGATCATTCGCATTAGTTCTGGGATCTCATCAGGACTATCCTGGAGGTCGGCATCCATTGTTACAACAACATCCCCGACTGCCTGGAGGAAGCCGCAGTGCAATGCGGCTGACTTGCCGTAATTTCTGCGGAAGCGTATCCCTTTAACACATGGATTGCTTTCCGAAAGGCGTCTTACCACATTCCATGAATCGTCATTGCTGCCGTCATCAACCATGATAATCTCATAGCTGATTTGAAGTTCATTCGCTACTTTGACAATCCATGCGGTAAGTTCACCCAGCGACTCTTCCTCGTTGTACAGAGGTACTACAACCGACAGGTCTATTTTATCAGTCTTACTCAACATTCCTCATTACTTCTTGGAAAGGATCACCTTTACGTTTAACAAAGGCTGCAACAACAAGTGAAATAAGTGTACCATTAAAGAGGCCGCTAAGCATATTTGAAAACAGCATCAGCCATGGGTTGGTAGTCATTTCAAAAGAAGGTCGCATCTGTTCTACCTGAGACTCAGGCAGTCCCATTGCTAGGGCAGCCTCTTCGGCAACAGCTATCATTGCTTCCCTGAAGTCAGGGTCTATATAGCTCATCAATATAAAATAGAAAAGACCAACAAAGATACCTGACAAAGCTGAGATTTTGAGGCCAAACACCAGTCCCTGCCCATAAGTAAGAAAGCCTTCGTTGCATTTGTCCCTGAAGCCTTTCATAGTAAGGTAGATTACTGCAATATAGATAAGCCAGCTAAGTGATGTCAGTTGAGATTCAAGCAGCTGGCCAGTCATGTACATAATAGTAAGAAAAGCAACCAGGGCAAATCCCAGTTTGGCACCACTTGAAAGAACGTAATAGGTTTTGTCGGTAGATTTATCCATAGGAGTATTATATAAGTTATATTGCTAACTGTGCTGAGAATCAAAAATACGAAATTTTATATTAGCATAAGTCACCAAGAGGGCTATTTGGATAAACACAGCAAGTGTGGGGGAGTAATTAAAAAAAGTGCTCCGATAAGTGTTTGATACCTTGGTAAATCCGCTGTAGTAGCGGAAAAACAGAAAAAATTTCTTCAAAAGTGCTTGTCATAACAGAAGAAATTTCTACTTTTGTCGCCGGGTAAGTCCTGTACGACCAGCTCCTGCTGAACTCCTCCAGGGCCTGACGGCAGCAAAGGTAGGCGGTCGAAGCGGTGCGATGCAGTAAGCTTACCCACTTGCCGGTGTAGCTCAGTTGGCCAGAGCAGCTGATTTGTAATCAGCTGGTCGGGGGTTCGAATCCCTCCACCGGCTCTCAATAAAAAAAGATCCCTTCGTGGGATATTTTTTTTGCTTTTTAAAACCTTAGGGGGGGGATACCAAAGTGGCCAACTGGGGCAGACTGTAAATCTGTTGTCTTACGACTTCGGAGGTTCGAATCCTCCTCCCCCCACAACTCAGCTTAAAACTTCGTGTTATGCTGATCAAAATCCATCCAGACAATCCCAATCCCCGTGAGATCAAAAAAGTGGTCGATATTCTGAAAGACGGAGGATTGGTGATCTACCCCACAGATACTATCTATGGATTGGGTTGCGATATTAATAATCAAAAAGCGGTAGAGAAAGTTTGCAGAATCAAGGGTTTAGATCTTAAGCGTGATCACCTTTCATTTATTTGCCGCGATTTGAGTCATCTTTCTCTTTATACTAAGGCACTCAGCAATGATGTATTCAAAACCCTGAAGCGAAACCTTCCGGGGCCGTTTACTTTTATTTTGCCGGCCAATAACAGTGTTCCCCGCCTTTTTAAAAACAATAAGAAAACAATAGGTCTGCGTATTCCAAATAATGCGATAATTCTTGAGATAGTTAGAGAATTGGGCAATCCGGTGCTAAGCACTTCTATTAAGGACGAAGATGAGGTGATTGAGTATACTACGGATCCCGAACTGATTCACGAGAAATACGGTAACCTTGTAGATGCAGTTATTGATGGAGGCTTTGGAGGCAATATTCCGTCCACGATAATTGACTGTACCGAACATCCGATGGCCATTATCAGGGAAGGGGCAGGAATTCCTGAACTGTAAGAGGTTTTGGTTGAGTCCGTGAAATTAACCCGAATAGTGAGGTACTTCACTTATTCGCATGTATGACAAATCGCAAAGTGCTAGATATGGAATCATCTATGTGTTCTACTACTAAAGGAATAGCTTCTCGAGTTTTTTAATACCAACGGGTAAGGTAAGCACTATCACCCGGTCACCTGCCTGAATCTGAGTGTCCCCGTTTGGAATTATTGTATCCCCGTTTCTTATCACACCACCAATATTGATTTCCTTAGGTAGGTTCATTTCTCTTAGGGGCGACTTTGTGATTTTGGCACCCTGGTGTGCTATCATCTCAAGTACATCTGCATCTGATGCAGTGAGGCACTTAGAGTATGATACATTAGCCTTGAACGTGTGGCGGTATATATAACTTGCTGCAAGTAGTTTTTTGTTTATAATGGTTCCAATACCCATATTCTCTGCCAGGTTGATGTAGTCCATATTTTCTACCTCTGCAATTGTCTTTTTCACTCCCATCTTCTTGGCAAGCTGGCAAGCCATAATATTGATTTCGGAAACATCGGTGACAGCAATAAAAGCATCGGTCTTTGAGATACCTTCTTCCTTAAGCAGACTCAGGTTACGGCCATCACCATGAATTACCATTGTGTTTTCTAGTTCGTCTGCCAGAAATATACTTTTGGATCTGCTTACTTCTAGCAGCTTGAGGTGGTAGTCATTTTCAAGCACCTTGGCCACCTTAAGACCGATACGACTGCCTCCCAACATCATCACGTTTTTAACCTCGTATTGGAATTTACCTGCATCGCTCAACAGTCGGGTGGTACCGGCCTTAGTTGTAACCACGTATATCAGGTCTTCATGTTTATACATCTCATCACCGTGAGCAATAATTGTCCTGCCGTCTCTGTTGATTGCAAGCGTATAGTACAGGTTTGGATGCAAAGAGTTGACCTCTGCCACACTCTTGCCTACCATTGGAGCATTACTCCTTATTTTTATAGCATAGAGCAGAAGCTTACTGTTGTTAAACTCAAAAATCTGCCTTGTTCCAACCTGCTTTAGTGACGTAACAATCTCCCTTGCTGCAAGGTGTTCGGGATAGACCATCTCATCTATACCAAGCTGCCTGAAATACTCCTTGTTTTCCGGGAGTAGGTATTCTTTGTTGTTTATCCGTGCTATGGTCTTCTGGGCACCCATTTTTTTTGCAAGTATTGCAGATACCAGGCTTACTTCCTCATATGGGGGAACTGCAATAAAAAGGTCACAGTTGTGGGCCTGTGCAGATCTGAGGTCATCAATCGAAGTTACTGAGCCCGGTACAGTCAACAGGTCGTACATGGAAGCGACATTGCGGAGCTTTTCTTCATCGCTGTCAATCAGTATCACATCATGATCATCTCCGCAAAAGAGTTTTGCCAGGTGGGTACCAACCTCACCAGCTCCGGCTATTACTATTTTCATAATCCCTAAATGAAAAGCCTTTTAAAAACGGGCTCAAAAATAACATAATAATAAGCAAAATAATCATGAGTTATGCAGCATTACCCTGCTATTAATATGCGTTAAGATTCTACGTGTAAACTAACAACCGGTTAGTACTTTGGTTTTCAGCTACAGTCCTTTAGATAGGCTCCATTTTCATATGTTACATAAAACCCGATACCTCTAACTTGTGCAGCCTTTTGCCATTTGTCTCTGAAATACCTGGAACAGTTGAACCCAATGACTACCTCACTGCATTGAAAATAGTCAATGATCTGTTCAGGATTGCCGATTATTCTACCTGCAATTATTAGTGTTATATCCCTTACCGGGGCCTCTATTGCAGGATCTGGTGCTGTAAGCTGTGAGGTATCTGAATTGCCCTTTAAAGAATTGGGGTAAGGATATACTATTGGATCCCATGAATAGTAGGGAATAAGTGCCGATTTGGGATCAACTGAACCCGTTCCGCTTAATAGCAAAAAACTGTGTTCTCCCACATTGAAAAACCGTATCTCAGATTCTCCTGAGGCCTGTAATACAAGATAATCACATTTCCTCGGTCTTATAGCTTTTCGTTTCATGTAAGAGTTCCTTGTATAGGCCAGACTGGCAGAATCGACGTCGTTCGTTCTTATGTTAAACACATTGCCATTTGAGGCAATATCTGCGACAAAGCCCCTGCTTGAGCTGTAAACAACCAGTTGGCAACTATCCAGCTTTGTGATGTTTTGTACATCGATTCCTGCAATCAGGGCGACACACAATCCAAGGAATACAGAGATATTTTTGAACGATGGTGTTGTGACAACCAGGTAGAGACCAAGAATTGCAAGGTAGGACACCAGCATCAGGGGAAATGATAGCCACAGGTTCTCAATGTAGTTTCCGGGCAATTGTTCAACTGCACCGGTAGAGTCAACCATAAAGATCAGCAGGTCGTTGGCAAAACCTGCAAAAATCCTGGCAACAAAAGGCAGAGGGGAGAAGAGTAGCACAGCTATGGTAGCCAGCATAATCGGGGTACATAGAGGTACTATAGTAAGATTAGATATCACAAACCAGGTTGGAAATGCAGAAAACAGATAAACGGAGATTGGCAGAGTTGTAAGCTGGGCAGAGACTGAAACTGCAACTAGTGACCACAGTTGTCTCCACATAATAAAGCGAAATGAAAACAGATTGTTGATGGGTTTGTAAAAGGCAGCTATTCCTACAACTGCGGCATGACTCAGGATAAAGCCGACATTAAAAAGGGTCAGAGGATTTATAACAAGCAGGGCAGATGCCGAGAGGCAGATTAGGTTGTATATATTGGATGACCTGTTAGACAACTTTCCTGCACTGACAACAGAAAACATAAAGGCAGCCCGGGACACGGAAGGAGAGAAGCCTGTAATAAAAGAGTAGCCCAACAGTGCAGAGCTTGAAATCAGCCATCTGATGGAACTTGATCTTCTGAAGAAAGGTATTAGCATGAAATTAATAAAGAGCTGAATAATGCCTACGTGCAAGCCAGATACAGCAAGGATATGAACTACGCCGGTTTTAACAAAACGATCGTTAAGGTCACGGTCAATACCCGAACGGTCACCAAAGAGCATGGCCTGCGCTATTGCTGCTGCCTGATCAGATAGTCCATATCTGAAGAGCGTTCTGAGACTCCAGGCCCTGACCTGAGCGGGGATAGTTCTCAGGCTTGTCTTTGCCTTAAGGGCAAGGATGATATCAGATGATGGCAGATATGCAATACCTGCAACCCCTTTGTTTCTAAGATATCTGCCATAGTCGAAAGCATAAGGATTGGCTGGTTTGGGAAGAGGCCTGATAGCACCCGTGAAGCTGATTATATCACCTTCATGCAAAGTGTCGCCTGGCAGACCTGAGACTATCAGCATCAGCAGGTCGCGTGATTTAAGTACCAGACTGTCACTTGTATTTAGAGGCTTAACAAGCATTCTGATCCGGTCATTATTCCGGTATTCGAGAGTCATGATCCTTGCAGATACTGTTGCAGTTGTACTTTCCTCCAATACTGCAGGCATCCTGAGGGATGTCAGCAACCATCCTGTAAGGAAAATTGCAATGGAACTGAACAAACCGGGAATCCACCGCCTTTTATAGTCTGAATCGGACTTGCGTAGATAAAGGGTGATAAAGGTGGCTGTACTAACAAGGAGTAAAACCAGCAAAACAGAGTCAGGAATAAGAGCCGGTGCGTAATTGTATACAGAGATGCCTGCTGCCAGGCATATTAGAACTCTCAGAAAGGGTAATTTTCGAAAGATGTTCATTTAGAAAAATAGCTTGGAATTTAGGGTTGTTTTGAAAATAAATATATTTTATGAAAAGTTCAAGAGCTATAATTTGACCAATGCTGAAAAAGAGGTGATAAAACATGGAGTAAAAACTATGTTATATAGCATGGTATTAATTAAATTGCACATTATTTTCTGCAGGTCTGTTTATATCGCCTTTCAGCCTGCATCATTATGGCCGTCATTTTGTAAATTAACTATGTGGCATACTACCAGTTGATTGACGGAATTAGAACTTAAAAAATTGCAAAGCGATGAAGCTTAAGAATAGAGCCTTACCTTTAATTGTACTGCTTTTACTAACAGCAGTATCCTGTGTTCCGCTTAAAGAGTCCATATATCTACAGGGAGATATGGCAAAACATCTTGAAGATCTTGAGGGGCAATATAAGATAGAAAAGAGTGAGTATCTGGTAAAACCAGGTGATCTTCTGTATATTAGGGTAACAAGTCTGGATGAGCGTTCTTCATCCTTTTTGAATACTGAGTCAGGATATACAACTATGGCTTCCAATCCTATGTCAGCCAGTTTGCTGGGCTACAGGGTTGGCCTTGATGGTTCCATTGACTATCCTTTTCTTGGGAAGATTTATGTTGCCGGACTTTCCCTGAGGGAGGTTGCTCAGAAGATAGAGCTTGCAGCAAGCAAGTATATAGATCAGAGCGGAGTTATTGTCAAACTGCTCAACGACCACGTAACAATTATGGGTGAGGTTAGAAACCCCGGCAGGTTCCTGATGAATAGTGAAGAGATATCGATACTTGAGGCAATTAGTCTTGCAGGTGATATGACTGACTTTGCCAATCGTAAGGCTGTCCGCCTGATTCGCAAGGATGGTGATACACCTCAGATGCTTATTATTGACACTACTGATGAAAGGATAATGTTTTCACCCTACTATTACATTAAGCCGGGTGACATAGTATACATTGAGCCCCGAAGGCTTAAACAGTGGAGTCTTACAGGTATACCCTTCAGTCTGTTCCTCAGTGTAGTTAGTGTATCCACAGTTATTTACACCCTGGTCAAGTAACAAACAATTAAATGAATCAATGAAGAACCTCGATATAGTTGAAAACGATAAGAGTTTTGATCTGAAAAAAGTTTTTTTCAGGGCCTTACGTTACTGGTACATATTCCCAATATTTTTTATTGTTGCAGTTGCAATAGCACTCATAGCTTACAAGACCACTATACCCCAGTACCAGATTTCGACGCAGGTAATGATATCTGAGGCCAAGGATGGTCAGACTGGTCCTGCAGGAGTAAGTGATAAGGCTCTGCCTGGTATTATGCTTGGGGGATACAGTCATGTAGAAAACCAGCTTATTATTCTGACTTCCCGTCATCAGATTGAGAAGACTATCAGGGAGCTGGATTTTGAGGTTTCTTATTATGAAAAGGAACTGCTCAGGTATCAGGAGATATATATGGCATCTCCTTTCAAGGTAATAATAGATTCATCGGAGGTCGTGCCCCGTGGCAAGACCTTTAACCTTGTATTTACGTCTAAGGATAAGTTTGAACTTGAACTTGATGGTAGCGGAAAGAAGAAGGAATACAAGTTTTTTGAAAAGATAATAGAGCCCAACTTCGTCTTTACTATTATTCCGGTTGAGGAGAATCTAAACAAGGTAAATTACTGGGATAAGAGCTACAGGTTTACTATCAACCATATATCTTCTCTTGTATCGCATTTTAAGGGTAAGATCTTTCTTGATCAGGTGGGATTCAGTTCTTCAATAGTTGAGATTTCTATACACGAGAATAATATTGCCAAAGGTGTAGATTTCCTTAACAAGCTTGCACAGAACTCAGTGGATTATACACTTGATAAGAAGAATCAGATTGCATTGAATACAATTGAGTTTATCGAGAAGCAACTTATTGGGGTGGCTGACTCTCTGGGTGCTGCTGAAAGTATCCTTGAGAATTTCAGGTCGAGCAATGTTGTAATGGACGTTTCTTTCCAGGGACAGATGATTATTACCCAGTCCAAGGAGCTTGAGGAACAGAGAGCGGCTCTGATGGCAAAGCTTGATTATTATTCATATCTGAGCGACTATATCAATCAGAACAGGGACTTGCACGAGGTTGTAGTTCCCGCTTCCATGGGTATTGAAGACCCGATTCTGACGGGACATATTGCTCAATTGTCACAACTCAATTCAGAGCGTTCAGCCCTGCTGTTCAATGCTACTACCCAGAACCCCAATATTGCACGTATCAATGCAAGTATTGAGAATGTAAAGAACAATATACTAGAGTCTCTGAGAAGCGTAATAGCGGCAACAAATCTGTCTCTCAATGATATCAACAACAGGCTTGTGTCACTAAGTCAGGATATACGTAAACTGCCACATACAGAGCAAAGGCTTCTGAATATTGAGAGGACAAGGCAGATGAACAATGAGACCTATACCTTCCTGCTTAATAAGCTTACAGAAGCTCAGTTAGCAAAAGCTGCCAACCGTCCTGATAATGAGATTATAGAACCTGCGATGGTTAAGACTCAGGTCTCACCTGACCTTACCAAGACTATACTGCTAATCTTTGTTCTGGGAATCTTCCTTCCTGCCATTATAATATTTGTAATTGTATTTACTAACGATAAGGTTCAGGACAAGGAAGATATCACCTCCATTGCACAGTTGCCTATAATCGGAGAGATCCCATTCGAAAGGAACAAGACTGCTCCTGTCAATATCGAACCAGGTCAGGATTATCATGGCAATACCATACTTGCAGAAGCTTTCCGTAGTGTACGGACCTCCCTTGGTTATTATGCCAATGATAAGGGAACCAAGGTGATTCTTATCACTAGTACCCTACCCGGAGAAGGAAAGTCCTTCTGTGCTTTGAATCTGGCCCGGTCATTTGCCCGCCTCAACAAGAGGACTTTGCTTGCTGAGTATGATATGAGAAGGCCCTCACTTGCTACTCAGGCCGGCATAAAGGTAGATGGACCCGGACTTAGCAGCTACTATACCGGAGAGGCAAAGATTGAAGATATAATGATGAGAGACAGGGAGAATGAAAACCTAAGCGTAATATTTGCAGGTTTTATTCCGCCAAATCCTGCCGAACTAATTGCTGGTGAAGCTACTGCAAGATTTATGGAAGAGGTGAGCAAGAAGTTTGATATTGTTATCATAGACACCCCGCCAATAGGCGTGGTGGCAGATGCATTGCTGTTGACAAGTTATGCAGATGTCAATATTATTACAGTACGCCATAATACTACTCCGAAGCCGGTATTGAGAATGAATCTGATGGATGAAAAAGTAAAGAATATACCGCACCTTTCAGTATTGTTGAACGGAATACCTTCACAAAGCAGGGAATATAATTATAAGTATTCCTATGGCAATGGTAAGTATTTCGCAGATGCTAAATAGGGCCGGTCACTATCCGGGATAATTCTGGTATAGCTAAGCCCCTGGCATTGAGATGCGATTGGATTATAATGTTGCGGAGTGATGAATAAGGTCGGTTTTTTTTCTGTAATTCTGCTGTAGGCTTTGCGTAGTATGGACTTTTCAATATCTTTATCGAGATAATTACTTAGGTTATGACTATTGACAGACTTGGCGGCTCTATAGTCGCTATTCCCACGCCATTTAAGAGCAACGGTGATTTGGACCTGGAGACATTCGACAGGCTGGTAGACTGGCATCTTGAACAAGGGACCGACGCTCTTGTGGTTTGCGGAACCACAGGTGAAACACCTACTTTGACAGAGGAGGAAGATGCCATAATGATTGAAAGGGCAGTCAAGCGAGTAGGCGGACGAATACCCGTTATTGCAGGAACCGGCAGCAACTCCACCAAAGAATGTATTACATATTCTATAAGGGCTGTCAATCACGGTGCTGATGCTTTGCTCGTTGTAGCTCCATATTACAATAAACCCACTGATAAGGGGCTGAGACTTCACTTCTCCACAGTGGCAGAATCTGTCAAGGTTCCCGTAATTCTTTATAACGTTCCCGGTCGTACCGGTAGCTGCATAAGTCCAAAGACTGCAGCATGGCTAGGCGAAAAATATGACAATATAATCGGTATCAAGGAAGCCGGAGGTAACCTGGCAGTATTTGCCGATTTGCTGGCTCTGTGTCCTAAGGGATTCAAAATACTCAGCGGCGATGACTTCCTGGCTCCATCGGCCAACTTTCTTGGTGCTCATGGTTGTATCTCTGTGGTTGCAAATGTTATACCTCGCGATTTCCACCTTCTGATGAAGGCATCTATAGAAGGTAATCTTGGAGAGAGCCGCAGACTGTTCTTCAAGTACAAACGACTTATGGAACTCTTGTTTATCGAGTCCAACCCCATCCCGGTTAAAACCGCCCTGGCAATGATGGGAAAGATAGGGTCTGCTCTGAGACTTCCGCTTTGTCCTATGGAAGAGCACAATGAAGCAATACTCAGAGAAGAGCTGCAAAAGCTGGGCTTAGTAAAATAGGAATGTAATTCGGAACCAGTTTTAGTATTAGAACAATAGGTGATTTGCAGTAGGGCATCCCACAGGGGATGCCCTTTATTATTTTAGGTGTTTATACGTATTATTTTGAATCTCAGTATAAATAACTTTGATGGTTGTGTTAACGATAAGTTAATAAATGAAGTAATAATGTCCGACCTGCTTTTGCAACTACATGAAGATCTTCGCTTTAGAGAAGGCCTGTCAGCATGCATGAATTGTGGGGTATGTACTGCTCTGTGCCCTGCTGCATCATACTTCGAATATGATCCCAGACACATTTGCCAGATAGTTCAGACCGGCGATGAAGCCGAGTTGGAAGCCCTCCTAAAAGGTGATGAGATATGGCAGTGTGGTCAGTGTCTTTCCTGCAAAGCCCGTTGCCCTCGTGGAAATGTTCCCGGTTACGTTATACAGGCTCTTAGAAGGGTTAGCCAGATGAATGGCTATTTCATGCAGTCTGAGGAAGGACGCAAACAACTAAGAATTAAGCGCGCAATAGGGCATAGCATACTAACCACAGGTTATTGTGTACACCCGCGCCTTGTGGATCCTGCTGTTCACCCCGAACAGGGACCAGTTTGGGCCTGGGCTAATGAGCAGGGAGCTGAGTTGTACAAGCAATGTGGTTCGGCATTCTATGATGAGGCAGAAGGAGGATTGCGTAAGATTTCACAGGATGTGCTTAATGAACTAGGGTCGATATTCTATGAGACCGGGGCTTTTAAGCTCTGGGAAGCGATAGAAGGTGAGAATATGAGAACCAAAAATAATCAGGAGAGATGAAATCTCTTTTATGGAAGGAATATCAAAAGGAGGTTCCTGATGACAAGTACTTCTTTGTCAGGAGCTGTATCCGGCAAACGTTCTTCCCCGGAGCTGAAACTTCCTTGTTGAAGCTGCTGCGTGAGGAACTAAAACTTGACATCTTTGAAGACAGCCGTCATACCACCTGTACAGGTATAGGATATCACTCCGACGTTGTGCCTTTGGAAACCACTATGACAGTTGTGGCTCGTCAGCTTGCGCTGATGACCGAGGCAGGCTACAGCAATCTGCTTGTATCATGTGTTACATCTTTCGGTATCTACCTTGAGATGGTAGAGGTGTGGCATCATCACCCCGAGATGCTTGAAAGGACCAGGGAGGCACTTTGGAAGGCTACACGCAGGGAATTTGAAATTCCCGAATTCATAGTACACACTTCAGATCTGGTATATCACTTTCGTGAGGAATTTGCCTCTCGTGCGCCTTATCGGCTGGTAAACAAGGAAAGCGGCAAGCCGCTAAGGGTTGTTGACCATGTTGGCTGTCACTATGCCAAGATCTTTCCTGACAGAGGTTTTGGCGGGGCTGAGTTTCCCAGCGTATTGTCCGGGTTGGTGGAAACATTCGGTGGTGAGAATGTAGATTATCCTGAGCGCAGACACTGTTGCGGCTTTGGTTTTCGTCATTACCTGCTTCAGGAAAACCGCGGCTACTCGGTATCCAATAGCCGTGTTAAGTTTGAGTCTATGGAGCCCTATGCTCCCGATCTGATAGTGACCAACTGTCCCGGTTGTAACATGTTCCTGGATCGTTGGCAGTACACTCTGGCAGAGATGAACGGTAAGACCTACGATGCCGATGGAAGGGGAATCCCTGTGCTTTCTCACGAGGAACTGACAGCACTGATGATGGGTTATGACCCTTGGAAATTAGGTCTTCAGATGCATCAGGTGCAGCTTGAACCGCTGCTGGATAAGATTGGAGTAGTATATGAACCAGGGAAAAAATACAACCTGCTGTCAGGTCCGGGTAAAGGTCCTGAACTGCCTGAAGTGCTGAAAGTGATTCCATAGTTTCAGAAAAAGTATTGGTCAGATGAATATTCCGCAGGATAAAAAATACGATGTTGTCATCATTGGAGGGGGCTTCTCCGGACTTAGCACGGCAGTAGTTTTAGCTGAGAGGGGTATTAGTGTTGCCGTGTTTGAAAAGGATGAAAAGCCCGGTGGTCACCTTAGTAGGTGGCACCATCTGTTTCCACATGGACAGGAGGCTTCAGAACTGCTTGGTGAACTCTACAGCAAGGTTAAACACCTTGACATACCTGTATTTACGGGTAGAAAAATTACAGGTATACGTCTGCTGAGTGGGGTCAATATGTTGATGGATGGAGATGAGGTACTTGCTTATGCCATGGCTGTAGTATTGGCTGCTGGTTTCAGGCTCTTTGATGCCCAGCGTAAGGAAGAGTATGGCTATGGCTTGTATCCTTCAGTACTGACGGCTGCCGAGGTTGAAGCAGTCTTCCGTAAGGAACGGCCCTGGCCCTTTGATAGCTCATGTGAACAACCCCGTATTGCCTTTGTACACTGTGTGGGTTCCCGCGATCTTAAGTGCGGTGTGGCTCATTGCAGCAAGCTGTGCTGCATCACTGCCGTCAAACAAGCAATTGCCGTTAAGCAAGCCTTCCCAAAATCACAAGTTTGGTGCTTCTATATGGACCTCAGAATGCATGGTCTTGAATATGAAGAACTGTACCGCAGGGCTCAGGTAGAATATGGGGTACGCTTTATAAGAGGCCGCCTGTCTGAGGCTTCTCCGGGTCAGGGAGGTACTCTCCATGTGAAGGCCGAAGATACTTTACTTGGAAAACCCATACGGATGCAGCTTGACATGCTCGTGTTGATGGCAGGTATGGTACCTGCAGTTGACCTTCAGCGGAGTATTGGAAAAATAGTACTGGAGGAACCCTCATTTGGTAGTGGTTTTATTTCTGTAACAGGCTACCCCTTATCAGTTCAGGTTGCCGGTCATCCCGGTATTTATGCTGTCGGAACATGCAAGGGGCCTGCAGTACTGCCCGAGGTAATGGCCGATGCCTGTGCTGTTGCAAGAGAAGTGGAGAATTATGTAAAGTCAATAAAGGAACCACAATATGTCCAGGCCTGATTTTGGTTTTAGCTGGTCGGGAGCCAGGGCATTGGATCCCTCGCAGCCCCTTAGCTCTGAGGTGCAAAAGGTTCTGGATGGAGAACCTGGCCTATTGGATTGTATTTCCTGTGGGCAGTGTGCTGCTGTTTGCACTGCAGGTGCCTATACCTCCATGTCTTTTTACAGGGTCGTACTGCACTTGTTGAGAGGTGAGACCAAGGAGGCATCCATGATGTCACATGGATGCATGCTTTGCGGGAAGTGTCGCATGACCTGTCCCCGAGGAGTTAATATACACAATGCCGTGATGCTGATATCGGCACTTATGCATACAAAGGCTTAAGCTATGGAAAGATCAGCAGTGTTCGTAATTCCCTTTATGGCAGGGTTTGTATTTGCCCTGACGGTCCTTGCCGTGCGTTATTTGTGGTGGCTACGGGGACTGAGGAAGCAGGCCCCGGGTAAACTGCCGGCGGTTCTCTTTTCCCATAAGACCCTCAGTGCCATAAATGAGATATTCAATGAGGCAATCCTGCATCGTCGCATTTTAAAGCGAAACAGGCGCATGGGCTTTATGCATATGAGCCTTGCCGTTGGTTGGGGTATGATGATACTTGGAGGTAAGTTTGAAACCTGGTTTCATACCGGACGTTTTTTCCATGATACATGGTATGCAGTATTCTTCAGATATTTCGAACCCCAGGTAGTGGGTGGGCTTGCAGGTGCTTTCTGGTTACATTATATGGATTTGGGGCTACTGGTGGTTTTATCGGGCGTCACACTTGCAGTAATCAAGCGGATAAAGAAAAAAGTTCTCGGCATCAAGAATACTACCAGGCATAGTAGGGTAAATCGTTTGGCGCTGACCTTCCTTTGGCTGGTCTTCCCGCTGCGTCTACTTGCGGAGGCTGTGACTTTCGGGCAGTATGGAGGTGGAGGCTTTCTGACAGGCACGTTGGGCAAACTGTGTTTTACAAGTCCTATGTGTGCAGTTGTCGAACTGCCACTATGGTGGGCCTATTCACTTGTGCTTGGTGCCTTCTTTGTCGTTCTGCCCTTCTCGCGCTATCTGCATATTCCAACAGAGATGGTGCTGATATTGCTCCGTCACTGGGGTTTGAGGGCATCTACAGAATTGAAGCCGGAGGAAGGATTGCAAGCCTTTGAAGTGCACGCCTGTTCTGCATGTGGAATGTGTCTTGATGTTTGCCCGGCAATTGGGCAACAGCCTTTCCAGGCTGCCTATTTTATGCAGGCAATAAGAAGTGGTAAGGGCTGGGAAAAGATGGCTACCGATTGCCTTAGCTGTGGTGCCTGTGAGAATGCCTGTCCTGTAAATATTGGAATAGAGAATATGCGTGTTGCGGCCCGTGGCAAGGTTCATCAGGATTATATGGCAAAACATGACTATCTGCCAACACTAAGTACCAGAGAGAGAAGGAGTGCCAATATACTGCTGTTTACCGGCTGTATGGGACGTCTTAAACCAGGTATTACAGAGGCTGTGAAGCAACTGCTTGAGGAAGCAGGGCTTAGCTGGGTGCATCTGGATGAAAAGGATAGCATATGCTGTGGTCGTCCTATGGCTTTGGCTGGCAGGACTGATCAGGCTGCTACAATGAGGGCTGCAAATGAAGCTCTGATAGGCAGTTATAGAGCCGGTATGCTCGTTACAACCTGTCCCATTTGCCTGAATCAGTTCCGCAATGAGTACAAACTCAATATTCCTGTAGTTCATCATAGTGAATTGCTATGGCAACTTATGAGTGAAGGCAGGATAAAGACAGAGACGGGTCTTGAGTGCTTCAGTTACCATGATCCTTGCGAGCTGGGGAGAAAGGGCGGGCACTACAATGAACCTCGTGAGCTTCTTTCTGCATGTGGTAACTTACTACCTGTTGACAGGGAAAAGTCTGAATCACTGTGCTGCGGGAATACACCCGGTTCCCTTTCCCTGTCACTAAAGGATCGTCAGAATATAACAGCAGCTACGCTCAAAGTACTTGAGGCTCCGCATCCCGACAAGATAGTAACTGCATGCCCCTTGTGTCAGCACAACCTGTCACGTCAGAGCAAGGTTCCTGTTAAGGACATAGCCGAGGTGCTGGCAGGTGTCCTGATTTCCACGAGTACACAGGCTCATTATACCCACGAAGCCGAGACTATTGAAGCCTGAGCAGACAGGGCAATTAATATAAAACAAGGCATCTCCAATTAGGGAGCGCCTTGCTAAATAAAGACATGGAAACCCCTTGCAATGAGGGTTACAGCAATAGTGTCTGCCTGAATAGCATAAAAGTAACTAGAACTCCACAATTATACCAATTGAAGGTAATACTGTTCCAGTAGATGTCTGCAACTCCTTAAGCACGTAACGTTCGGGATTTGTGCCCTGAAGCAGGGGTTGGTCATTTGCATCCCTTTGTTGCAGCAGGCGAGGAGCATTTTTGCTCTGGAAATTGTACAGGTTTTGAATATCCAGGTAAAACGCCAATGAGACCTTATCAAAATAATAGCTTTTGTCAATCCTCACGTCAAGCTGATGGAAGGGCTCGAGCCTTTCCGAGTTAAACCTTGAGTAGTCGAGATATTCCCTACCTTTAAGATCCCATGCTTCTTTCAGTTCCGACTGCTCAATATCCAGTGGGGTATAGGGCAGTGCTCCGGCATATCTCCACTTAAAGCCTGCGTCCCAGTTCCTGTTAAAAGACTTGGTCAGAGTGAAGGTGAGCAGATGGTCATTATCCCATGAGGATGGCAGCATACGGCCGTTAATATCGCTAAAACGGCTTGTAACACGGGTGTATGACAACAGGTAGTTAAGTCCTCCAGCAGAGCGCTTTTGCAGCAATAATTCAAAACCCCGGCTATAGCCGCTTCCAACTGGAACGACTTCCTCATCACCAGTAACACCATAGTCAGCTCCCTTGGATGCAAGAGATATACCATCAATGACGGCAACAGGATAGTTGTCGTATTCCTTATAGAAATACTCAATGCTTGCACGGACAGTCGGTGATACCTTCCATTCCAGTCCGCCGACCAGGTGGTCGGCCTGTATATATTTCAAGCCATTACCACGATTGACAGTAACATCATTGCTATCCCTGAAACCAAGAGTGGTATAGGAAGGCAACTGGAAAAAACGGCCTGCTGATCCGTTGATTGTTAATGATGGGAGTAAGGTGTAGCTAGCAGAGACACGGGGACTAAACTGATCCAGAGGGTTGTTCATATAGGAACTGTAATTGTTGGCATCAGCCCTGAAACCCGCTGAAACCGACATGTGGTCGTTCAGAAGTCGCCTTGAGACAGAAGCAAAGAAAGCCCATTTCACCATCTCAAGCCTTGAGTCGTAATCTATTTGTAGCAGACTGCCCTCCCTGAAGATATAAGCAAGAGTATTGTTGGTATAGACCGCATATTCAGTTCCAGCACCGGCATTGAGAGTCCATTTACCCGGATTTGCAAAGTACTCAAAGCGCAGTTTGTTTTCAATCTCATTCGACTTATAGTCAGTAATCAGTTTGTCAGGACTTGTGTTGTCATTGTCGCGGTATTTGTAAATCGTGTTGTACAGGTGTGAGCGGCTAAGCACCAGTTGGGTATAACTTTCATTAAAGAAATGCTTGTATGACGCACCAACTGTGTAGTTCCACTGCTCAAATGCCGGCAGGTAACTAAGGATATATTTGTTTTCCTCAGTTGGTTTCAGTCCTGTGTTTAGAGCAAACTCATCAATAGCCCCAACGCCGATAAAAGTAATCTCATTGCGCTGGTCTATCTTGGTTCGGTTCATCACCTGAAAATCATTGTACGTCGGCAGGAAAGGAAGCCCAATCATGTCGAACAGGAATTTCAGATATGAGCGTCTTGCCGAGACCAGAGTAGCACTGTTTTCGCTAAATGGCAGGTTGGCCGAAAAAGAAAGTTCAGAAGCACCCAATGTTGCTTTGAAGCCTGCATCATCAGGATTGGGGGCTATCTGGCGGAATTCGAATACCGAACTCAATGCATTCCCGCGCGAGGCCGGGAATGCCCCTGAGTAAAACTCAACCTCACGGATAAAGTCAACATTTAGCATACTGATTGCACCGCCTGAGGCTCCCTGAGTGGAGAAGTGGTTGAGCACTGGGATCTCTATTCCGTCAAGGAAAAAGCGATTTTCAGCAGGGCCCCCACCTCTTACCACAAGGTCATTCCTGAATGATGAGCCATTGCTAACCCCCGGAAAGCTCTGCAATACCTTTGACAGGTCTCTTGCGCTACCGGCACCTTTCTCAATAATGTCAATACCGATACGCTGCATTGATAACGGACTTTCAATCTTGGTCTCAAAAGGATCTGCTGTTATCGTGACCTCCCCTAGTTCTGTGGAGGAGGGGGTAAGTGTAATTTCATAATAGGCAGGACGAACGGCTGGAATCATTATCTCCTCTGTGATAAGCGGAGCATAACCCATATAAGATACCTGAAGTCGGACGAAGCCCGGCTTCAGGTTCCTGAATTCATAGCGTCCGTTGGTATCACTTGTGGTTCCAGTTGTAGTTTCAAACAGAACAATACTTGCACCCGGCAATGATTCATTGCTGTATGCGTCCTTTACAATACCCGTTAGAGTGCCGGTCTGGCTAAATGCACTTATTACCGATGGTATGGAGATAAAAAGTAAGGCAATTGTTCGCCTGATCATTTTGTTATAGTTTTAGTTCAAAAGGTCAAACAAACAACTACCTGGAAAGTTGGGTGCCTTGCTTATTTATTCGCTTCTCAGTGCATCGACAGGATTCTTGGTTGCTGCGTTACTGATATGCAGCAGTACTGTAGCACATGCTACAAGCATAACAGCAAGTGTTGCCTGAATAAATATAAGAATATCTATATCAATTCTTTTAGCATAGTTTTGCAGCCAGTAGCCCATCAAGCTCCATGCAAGAGGAGTTGCAATCAATGCAGCCACGAGACCTGCAGTTAATAAGGGACTCAGCATTCTGCTGACAATCGACAGGTTTTCCTCGCCGAGTGATTTTCTGATTCCAATTTCCTTTGTCTTTTTTTCAGCCATATACATAATCATTCCCGTTAGTCCCAGCGCCAGAACAAGAATCGAGAAGAGGGTAAACAGGGAAATTAGCTTTTGCAAGTTGTTCTCAGGTTCTAGCATTTGGGTAAAATCATCCTCAAGGAAGGTCAGTTCGTTGATAAATGCCGGTTCCATTGCGTCAAGCTTTTTCCGGATATAAGTCAGTGTTTCATCTACATCTTGTGGAGCAATCTTAACAGCCATGAAGTTTTGTCCCCAACCGCCATCTGGCAAAAATACAGCAATTGGTTGGGTGGCACCACCAAGGCTGTTTATATTTATATCCTCGAATACCCCTGCAATCTGATAGTCGTTACCCCAGGCGGATAAGGTCTTTCCGGTAAAATGGCTCCATCCAATTAACTGAGCAAAACAGCGATTGATTACCACACTATGGGTTTGTCCTTCCTGAAGGAAACTACCTTCGCTCATGTGTAGTTGTAGTGTTTTTACAAGATCTGGATCTCCGTTCCAGTTGAATACAAGAGGGTCGAAGTCCAGAGGTTTGTTTTCCCATTGCCATCCCTGTCCGTTGTTTCCCATTGCACTTGGGGGATACGAGATGGTACTTGCAGAGACTATATTTGGGTTTGTCAACAGCATATTCTTAATAGCATTAGGCTGTTGCTTCATATTGCCGTTGAGCCTGAAATAAACTACCCTTTCCTTTTCAAAGCCCAGGTCCAGGTTTTGAAGATACCTGATCTGCTTGTTAATAATAAGTGTAGCGCTAAGCAGGGCTATAGAACTAATGAAAACAGATATCACAAGGGCGTTGCGGAACAAGCCTCCATTACGTACCTGACTAAAAGCGCCTCTGATAGACTGCACCGGGGAATAACGAGACAACACCACAGCCGGATAAACTCCAGACAGGCCAATTGTAATCAGCAATACCACGATGAAGGCTTTTATAACCTGTGCATTGGCAAGCGTTTCGAGGTTTATGTCTTTGTTGATAAGTTGGTTAAAAAACGGCAGTCCCATGGCGGTTATAAGTACTGCTGCTACAAAAGCTATTATGCAAACAATGCTTACTTCCGAATAGATAAACTTAACAACATCCAGACGGGTAGCTCCAAGACTCTTTCTGATACCGTTCTCTCTGATTTGTTTCAGGGATCGCGCCGTGATAAGATTGATAAAGTTGAGTATTGCTGTGCAGAGAATAAGAATCCCTATTAATGTGAAAATGCCAATATTTTTGACATTCCCCCTTTTATATAGGTACAGATCCTGAAACATGTAGGCTCCAAGATGATTGTTGGTTTCAGGAATAACCTCCTGTATTCTGTTTCTTACCCCCTTTGCAATTTCAGGAAAAGCAGCCGGATCGTTAAGTAGTCCGGCAGTTAAAAAAGAATTATTCCACCATGTATTAAGGTAATTGGGAGAATCAAAAATCTTAGGCAGCAACTCCAAAGTAACCATACCGTCAAAAATCAGTGAAGAATTTCTGGGTACATCCTTAATAACACCTACGACCATCAGGTCGTAGCTATTATCAAACCTAAGAATCTCTCCAAGGGGATTGGTTTCACCAAACAGACTGTGGGCAGTCGTTTCGTTTATTATTATCTGGTACGGTGTTTTTTCAGTATCAAGGGGACCGGCAACAAATTCAAATGTAAAAATATCGAACATACTGAAATCACAGGACCCAATTCTGGGCGTGATTTTCTTGTCCCTATAATTAAGCAGCCATGTTGAGTATGCAGGAATAATCCTTGCAGTTTCCAATACCTGAGGGTATTCAGCCTTCAGGGCACCAGCTACAGCCGGAGGTGCACCATCGAATGGCACCTCGGAATCCGCTTCTGCAATAAAAGCATGGGTAATAAATATTCTGTCAATATTCTTGTGGAAACGGTCAAAACTGGCTTCATCGTGTATCCAGAGAAAAATGAACATGACACAGGCAAGTCCTGTTGCCAGTCCGGCAATCCCTAAATAATTGGGCAACTTTTCTTTATTCAGTCTCCTGAGTATGTAGATGATTGTCTTCATAGTTTGCTTTTACTGCAAACCTTATGTCTAATAGCGTGCCAATCGGGTTAATATGCACAATGTCAGAAGAATAAAGAAAGACAGTCCCTTGTATTGTAAAGAAAAATAACAGTGTCTGTTCAATTATATTACAAGCCCTAATCTTTCTTTCCAAGCCAGGTTAGCTTATGCCAGATGGATTCAAGTGGGCCTCTCTTGTGAGTCTTAAACCACCAAGTACTATACCCTATCTGTAATGCAGCGAGCAGGATACCTATCAGGAGACATTCAGAATAACCCGCATACTTGTACATTGAAAGTCCCATATTATAATAGATAAACGATCCTATTATCGACTGAATCAGATAGTTGCTCAGACTCATCCGGCCAACTGGCGAAAGCACATTGAGCCATTTGAATGCCCGGGTTTTATAAAACAGTAGTATGAAACCGCTTACCCATACAAACATTAGCGCTAAGTTGGACCATAATCTGATCACATTAGAAAGCATACCTGAGACGCTTTCGTATTTACAGAATATATCAGTGTGAGATTGCAGTATATACAAGGGTAGAAAAGCAATGGCAGAAATGATAAGTACCTTCTTCCATGTCTTTATCGAACTCTCACTCTCCATCAGCAGGGCCTTGCGTCCAAGCCAGAATCCCAGAAGGAATAGTCCAAGACTTTGATCCACACGTCCGTTCTCCCAGCACCAAAGGATTGTTGCAATACGTCCGTTTGTGATATTACTCTTCATAATCTCGAACATATTACCCTCAGTGAAGACATTTCCTACCCTGGCGTACCATTCCATATATACCGGCTCTCCAAGCGGTAGTTCGGGATGTTGTATTGCAATAATAAGTCGAATCCAGTAAAGAGGCTGAAGCAGGAAGAAAACAGCTGAAGCAAACAGAGCCTTATTACTAAGTCTGGCAAAGGGAAGAATAAAGAGAGCAACCAAAGCATAGAAAACCAGGATCTCTCCCTGGTAAAACAAGGTGTTGAAAAGTCCGAAAAGCAGGAGCCAGAACATCCTAAGGATGAATCTCGGGCGGAAATCCTTTCCAATCTTTTCCTGGTTGTGAGATTGTATAAAGAAGGTTACACCAAAAAGCAAGGCAAATATTGCATAGGACTTCCCTCCAAACATAAAGAACATGCTATCCCATATAATACTGTCAAGGCTGTTCAGCCAGTCGGGCTGAACAGGCAGGTATCCATATATCTCAAACCTCTCCACATTATGAAGTAACATTATAGAGATTAGCGCAAAACCACGAAGGGCATCAAGGACTGTTATACGTTTTTTAACAATAGGCTCTGTTGTCATATCAAAGTAGTATTAGTCGTGATCTAATTTAGAATGAGTCAAATTTGACGAACCTATCAAATAATATGACGAACGTCATTATGGATCAATAATGTATAGACTGATGTAAAAATGCATTTTTCATTATGGGTCAATAATGTATAGACTGATGTAAAAATGCATCTTTCCCTTTAAGTATGCAAATTACGGGGGGCCATAGGATAAAGTTTTTACTGTTTTTTTAATGGTTTTTATACAACTAGCCTTTCAGTATTTTGGTTAAAGAGCCTATTTGAAACATAGTTCAAACTTAAACCAAGTGCTAGATATATGAAGTGGAGATTTAAGGATCTAAAGATTGGAGTTCGCATTGCACTTTTGACAAGTGCTTCCATGACTGTGATTATGATCGTAAGTGGTGTCATAATGTATACGATGCAGTACAGGAACATAATGAAGGATGTAGAAGACTTTATGACTGATGAGGTC
>Ga0209510_1000184_pt1 | contig 95992 bp, 83 predicted proteins | sample BiotimSIPDNA_FD_185749 | JGI IMG/M metagenome (GOLD analysis project Ga0209510, IMG submission 185749) | Anaerobic biogas reactor microbial communites from Washington, USA - Biogas_R1 time_0 SIP DNA (SPAdes) (version 2) | ecosystem: Engineered > Bioreactor > Anaerobic > Unclassified | place...
TTCTTTTTAAAAAGCGGGCCAATTATCCTAATAGCTTTAGGGAAATATCCGGAGAAGTCTGTTTCTTCCCGGATGATAAATGTCTGAACTATGATTCATTTGATTTCTATGATTTATTTGATCAAAATACATTCTTAATCATGGCCATCATCCTAATCATATTAATCACAGTTCAAGACTTTATAATGAAAAGAAACAGAATATGGCTTGGACTGTCTATCTTATTATTCTTTATCTCTTTGGGTATTCTTTTTTTGCGTGATGGAATGAGATCTGGAGCTGCGAATGAAGAGCAAAAAATTATATACCTGCGGCAAGGCTATTAAGCAGCCCCAAAGGGGCGAGATATGCTAGCCCAGGCTGTCAGGGCCTGGGCGGGCGGGATATGTTTCCTTGGAGAACGATTATCCTTTATTTCTTAACCTTGCCGAATACAATCTCATGAACCACATTATATGGTTTTGATCTGAAACAGGCATCCGGCAGTTTTGTTATTTTCAGTACGTATGGTATTACATATTCCATGACCTGATCGTTAAGTGTAGATTGAACCACCTGGATATTCAGATTCCTGCCGTCAGGCATAGAGACAAATTCAAGTCTTATCTTACCTTTCAAACCTGGTCTGAAAAATAACCGGTCATAGTAAACCATTTTAAAATATCTGTCCAGAGAATCAGCTTCGAACTCTATTTTACGAAGAGGGACCTTTTTATCTGCTATGTTAATTACAGTATCCAGAGAATTCCATTCTGGTATTTCTACAGAAAACGACAGAGAATAAACAAGAGAATCAATTTTATCCTTTATTTCACTATCAAATTCGGAAATATCCAAACTCGGTAATCTGTAAAAAAGGTTTAGGAAGGGGTAAGTGCGTTTCCTTGAATAGCCTTTAAAATATCTGGAAGAGGAATGTTCAGGAAAGCGGTAAAAACAATACGATGCCCAGTCTTTCAGGACTGCCTTTGAAGAAGAATCCGAGTCTGAAAGCGGTGAAATGTGCATGCTGCTGTCTTTTGCAAACTCAAACATGGATATACCACCTGGATGTGTTCTAAAAGTATGATAATTACTCCAGATAATCTTGCCGGTTGATAGCTCTGTCAGAATAACGTATGTAAGGTAATAGCTGGCTTTTGTAACATATCCAAAATAGGTTCCGCCACTGAGCACTCCGGTTAAGGTTAATTGGCCAAGTGCCAGCATACCCATAGCCAATGGGTTAACTAATGCCGCCTGATGAAAAATAAACAGAGCGTAATTACTGTTTGTGAGATCTGAAATGGTTTCCAGATCGGATTTTAAATCTGTACATGATGGAAGACTACACTCACCAGAGTATTCGAAAAAAGTTACCGCAGCGTAAGCTTTTCTACTTATGTTTTTAACCGCATTCACCTGCTTTGCAGTTAACACGTTTGGAAAAAAATATGGAAGAACCGCAGAATCTATGTCATTTGAGTTCAGAGGTTTAAGAGGTACGGGCAGGAAGGTATCCATGAACGAACCCATCAGAAATGGCTTTATTGTTTTTATGGAATAACCTTTTTCTGTGAGTGCCCTGGAGGCTCCCTCTAAAATAAGTGAATCGAGGAAAAGGGATGCTTTTGCACTATAAAAATCATTTTTTGTATCAATACCTACCAATGCATCGCTGAAAACAGCGATAGTATCAATACTGCTGCGAATAGATCCAAAATCAGGACTGATTCGTATGAAATGTTTCGTACATGATAAAAACAAAATGGAAAGCGTTAAAAGAATAGTTTTGCGGGTAAATAACAATCATCAATCCTTTATTTAATTTTGAGATCTGCGAAAACTTAAGATACTAGGGTGAATACTGTCAGGCAAGGGTAATGTTGTGAAGTCATACAAATACCCCTTAAAATGGTGAAAAGATTGGGGCTGGAGAGAGAATGTGTCCAGAATATTTATGTAATGGTGTTATAATTTCTGAAATAGATTGGGCAGCAATTGGGGAAACTCTTAATCTGATTTCCATTTCAGCCATGAGAGAGTCTATTCGTGAAGGAATGGAAACCACCTTATCCGAATGCGAAAAAAGAAGTTAGAGCTGCCAGTTGCAGATGGGGCGACAGTCCCCACTCTTATAAAATTCAGAAGAGATACCTGATTTCTAAATTTTGCCTTTGTTTTTCATTATTTACTGAAGAGGTGAGCCAATTCCGATAATTTACCAAAAATATCTCAGAATTCCAATCCCAAAAACCAATCCTGCAATTGTATATGGCAGCCATGGTAATTTGGTATCAAGATAATCATACCTGTTTTTTCCGGTTAAAGCATCAGAGATTAGTAATACTCCGTAAAACAGCACACTGGCTCCTGCGATCCACCAGGCTGGGTGATTGGCAGTTGCCTGACTGAATGCTCCGGTGCTTGCAGATGCAAAGGCTCTGGTCAGACCACAGAACGGACATTCGATTCCGGTTAAAGTGCGAAAACCACAGAATGATATTTTGGATGAACCAAACAGTAATAGAAACAGACGGGCTCCCGGGAAAAGTAATAACAGTGTTAAAGCAATAATCAATCGCCAGATTCTGATATTTTTTAGAGCCATCTGCTGAAATCTGTAGAATCAATAGGAAGATTGTTGATATTCTGTGCTGTCCAGGCTGCAGCTTTTGCATTGAGTGGACTTTTTATATTATAGCTCTGGTATGCAATCATTTCAGCAATGCGGATTAACAATTGATCCAAAGATTCGCCTGCAGCCCAGTGATCACCGATACATATTTTCTGATGATCAATATTGGGATGAAATACCGGAGTCAACATTCTGCAGAAAGGTGGCCTTCTTGGATAATCCAATGGCAGAAAGAGTTCAGTACTATGAATATCTACTGTACTAATTAAACCATCTGGTTCCAGGCGTATACTCTTTATTTTCAGTTCCAATATGTATTTCTCAGGTGGAGATCCTTCCATATCGATAATTTTTATGTTGGGATGTTTGCCATTGAACAATTCATGTACCCTTTTGTAATCAGCAATAAGTCGTCGGATTCGTGGAGTCATCAGTTTCCTTATTAATGAAGTAGTGAATATATACAAGTCAGTAGGACAACCAGCAATATCTGAGTAGTGCCGGCAATAATACCTGTTATGATCAGTGTTTTAAAAAATGAAGGCAGCAGAGCTAGGGTCTTTTTATTTTTTTTGTACCAAAGACATGACGCAACAATGCCAAATGGAGCGGAAAAGACAATAATACTTGTGGTAAAGAGAAAAATTAAAGTTCTTTTGATAGCTGGAAGTTTTTTTCTTAACCTCTCCTGAGTTTCATATTCATGGCTTTCTATTGGCCATTCTGATTTGAAACGTGCACCACAATAGCGGCATCTTAAAGCAGCAGCAAGAATCTCCTTGCCACAATTGGGACATACCTTCTCCTCTTTTCCCCAGAATGATTGTGGAATCTCAGCTTCATTGCGCTTTTTCACTACAGGAGCCATTTTGCACCCAAATTGTGAACAACCTCCGTTTTCCTCCCAGCACTCAAGATGATAAACGTTTCCGCACTGGGGACAAACTGTACAGGTTTGATGATGAAAACAATCAGAATGGCAATAAAGACAATGTCCAGAGTACTGGTACTGAATATGATCCATTATTGCCTCTGCCGTTTTTCAAATACAAAACAGGTTTTTCCAAGGGTAATTTTATCACCATGGCGCAATCGCGCACGCTCTACCTGCATAGTATTTACTTTTGTAGGATTGATTTTATCTTTGTTTTCAATTTCAATTTCATCTCCGACAGAATAAATCACTGCATGTACAGGAGCAACATCTGAATCATTAAACAGATAAATGTCAGATGATGGAGATGAACCGACTGTCATCCGGTCCTTGAAAAGCAGAAATTCTTTACCCGCAATTGCCCCCTCAATCATCCGGAACCATGCATCTCTCGAAAGCAGTTCAACAACACCGATCATGACTCCAACAGCAATCCCGATTACCATAAATCCTATTAATCTGCTCAATGAAGCATCAGGAACATCACTCGGAAAAATAAGCATATCGATTGGATCGAAGAGCAGGCCACCAATCATTCCTCCAAGAACACCTCCGAGAAAGCCATAGAGTAATAACCGCTTTGATCGCAATGCAATACCCTGTCCCAGTCCCATGGCCATACCTGCAACAGCCCAGGCAATAGTTCTTCCTACAATCTGGAGAACAAATCCAAATGTTGAATATTTATCTGCAGTAAAATCATATTCCAAAGAAGCAAAATGATTGAATGGCGAATAGAGCAGTCCGGAAAGGATATTGGATATAAATCCACCCACAAATCCGACTACAAAACCAATAACTCCTCCAATTAGAGCTCTTCGTGGGTGCCGACAAACTATACCATCGATTGCACCTATAAAAAGGCCAATTAAACCAGCAATCAGCGGGATCAAAAGAAGCGATGCTACAATTGAGCGATTCTTCCGTTGGTCCAGTGGAAGAAAAACTTTTTCGGGCGTTTTTTTTGATGGAGAAAGGATAATGTATTCTGCAAAAGCAAAAGATGATAAACCACTTTTATGATAGGAGACATAAATTCCTACTTCACATCCTGCAAATAATTTTGAGGCCTCAAGCAGCGGCGCTTTTTTTTCGTCAGTCCTGATCTTGGTAACTGCAGAAATCCATATAGTATCACCTCTTAAAACGACAAAATGGGTACAAGGTTCTGACAGTATAAGTGTATCGTTTTCCAGTTTGAAAATTCTGGGAGGGTCATCCAGCCGCTCTACAACCTCTAAATCTCCCTGTATATAAAAGGCATCCTCAAAAAATGGTTCCAGCATATACCAGGCAGTAAATGCTCCAATACACCCCATAAGACCGAAAAGAAACCAGCTTCGTAAATACCAGTGTCTGATGCTTCGTTTTACAGAACTGTCACCTTTCATACTTTTATAACGTTGCACCAGGTCATCCACATGCGGTCCGGTCAGTTCTTCGCGTGTCAATTTGATCAGGTTTTTATGATTTAATTCTGTCACTTGCGTAAGCCCCTTTGGTATGATGTCATTTGTCTTTTTAACATAGAACAATATGCTCACAGGATGCTGTTTTTATCTGTTATTCAGTTCTCGAAATCAAATTGCACAAATCATTTTTCTTTCTTTTTTGCCGAAAATGGTTTTGTAAAAAAAACAGTGAAACGGGTCCAGAAGCCTTCTTTTTTATGCTCTGTCTGAATCTGATTTAATATTTCTTCCCGTAATTTTCTTTCAATAAATGCGATCTCTTTTTCTTGCAAATCGACCTGTTTGGCAAGTACTTGTGGAGGAATATTCCATTTGACAACATTAATCCCGACTAATGCTGTGTCTTCACCGATTTTTACCGGAAGAGGTACATACTGTAACAACTCAGGAGGTTGCATATACTTATTTGAATTAAAAATTGTATAACCAATGCAGAGGGACAATACTGTTCCAATAACCAGCACCAGAATTAAAATGATTCGATTATTTGAACGACTCTGAAAATCGAGAGCCTGAAGAATCTGGTTCACACGCAGTTCTAACGAATTCAGATATTGCTTATAATAATCACCACTCACAGTATTGTTCTCAGCCTGAGATAAACTATGTGAGTGGGGGATAAACAGATTTTTCTCTTTCCCTTCTATCCAGAAACGATCAATATAGACTGGTTTGTCTGATCCATTTATGCAAATTGCTGCATCTCCCCCAAGAGGATCGATCACCAGTGCGAATTGTGTTGAAAGTGAGAAGAAGTTTTTCTGAATAAAAAGATCCATATCGGAAAAAGTAACCCCAAATCCAGGATGCGAATGATACCATCCGACAATGCGTTTATTTCTGAAATCCCTGTCGAGCCGTTCATGAATAATGTTCCATGTATCTTGTGTAAAAGTTACATGAGCATTGCCCTGCTGCGCTGCCGAACCTTCAATAATGTGTTGTACATGGACAAAGGAACCATTCTCATCCTCACAGAAATCTCCCACCAGTACACCACACACTTCTATGTCAAAAAACTTGTGTACATGTTCCGTTATTTCAGAGTAAACTTTTTTATCAAAAGCAATTCGAAGCTGGACAATTGTTTCTTTAGGTCCGGGAAATTCTTTTCTGACCTTTTTTTCATTATCGGTCCAACTTTCTGTTCTATTTTTGGATTCCTGAACTGTGCTTTCAGAGGACAAGGATTGATCTGGAGTACGCTGAGGTTTCGAGATGCCCTGTTTTTTTCTGTTTCGCTTCATCCTTTAATCCTTATTATGGTTATGGAAGAATCGCATCACCGGATATTTCTATCCCGATATAGTTATCATTGTACCGCGCCCAAAGAATATCCCATAGCGGTAATCCAACTTCTGATAAAGTCATAGAGAGCATTGAGCTATTCTTTGTGATTGTATGGAAAAAAAACGGTATTCTCTCTGTATGGCATTTCGGACAAGGGATAATGGCGGATGATACAGATTCAAGAGGTAGGAATACCTCTGAAGAATTTCCACATTTTGGACAAGTCAGCTTTCCTAACATCTCTCTTTCAATATCGAGTGCATCACATCCTCCAAGATACTGTTTAGCAGACCTCCACACTTCTTCGAGGGTTGAGTTCTTGGATAACTCTTCAGTTTTTTTTACTTTCAAAGGATTTTCATGGTGCAAACAGTTTGGATTTATAGCTGAACCGGAAGGAGCCCTCTTCAAATAGTAGAGCGGATTTTAAATCTGGCAAATTTTCTGGATTATTATGCACTGTATCTACAATCTGCCTGTTAGTAATTTGAATTGCTGCCTGTTAACATTGCCAGGATAATCTGAGTAAATATCCTTAATGATATTTCTAAAAATGCCACATTGAATGTACAAATATGAATAATATAATTATTATTTCACCATTGTGCATTATCTTTGTATTTCCTGTGTTATGCTAATTAATTTCCATCCAAAACGGAACAAAATCAAAAACAGAATAACAGATATTTGGGTGATACGTGGAAAAAGTACTTTGAATTTGCATCAAAAAAAACAGACATTTGTACTGATATCTGCTAAAAATGGCATTTTCAATCAATGATATGTGTGAAAAACATAAAATAATGAGAAATAAAAAGAAATAATTAAAGGAAAATCCGAACAATAGTTATCAATAATGGCATCTCTTTTGCAGCTCTCATATCACGGGAGGAGAATATGCTTTCAAATTGGGTAAACATGTTAAAATACATCGGTATATGCGAAACAGTGGGAATGGCCGGATCACTTTTCACCTCAAGATCTATTCCCACCTGGTATGGCAAGTTGCACAAGCCATCCATTGCTCCTCCTTCATGGGTATTTGGGCCAGTATGGACAATCTTATACGCTCTTATGGGAATTTCAGCCTCTATCATTTCCCAGAAAAGAGAACAGGGCAAAAGAGTAGGGATGACTGTTTTTTATTTGCAACTAATATTAAACTTTCTCTGGACTGTCATTTTCTTTGGGATGCGATCCCCTTTTGCTGCATTAATCGAGATTTTTACCCTCTGGATTTTTATAGCTGTTACCATCATCCTGTTCTGGAACCTCTCTCCTGTAGCTGCACTGTTACTTGTTCCTTATCTGTTATGGACAAGCTTTGCATCTGTTTTGAATTACCAGTTCTGGAAAATCAATCATTGACATTCAGTTTGAAATCCGTAATAGAACATGTTCTTGATGTGGAGGAAACATGCCCAGAAGTAATGAAGACATAAAAAATGACATTATAGACAGTCTTGCCAGAGATTCCAGATTGAAGTCTCATGATGTGAAAATTGAAATAAGCAATGGCCTGGTGGTACTTACCGGAAGTGTGCAGTCTTACAGGGCTCGTGAAGCAGTGGAAGCGGATGTGTGGAAGGTTTCCGGTGTTACAGCAATAGACAATCGTCTGGATATCGTTTTCCCTCCCGGATACAGAAAACCTGCTGATGAGGCGATACTGGAGAGTGTAGATCGCCTGTTGCGTTGGGATCCGGATCTGTTTCTGGAGAAAATCACGGCATTTGTGCACGAAGGAAGGGTGATTCTTGAGGGTTCAGTCGATATGTTATGGAAAAAGTTCAGAGCCGAGGAACTGGTGCGCAATGCAGGAGGGGTTTTGGCAGTGGTAAACAAGCTGGCGGTAATAACCACAGGTGATGTTACCGATGAAAGAATCGGACAGGAAATCACCGGATTATTGAATCGCAACTCTGCCTTAAATGTAAACACTGTCTCTGTCGAAGTGCAAAATGGTAATGTGCGTCTGAGCGGAACGGTTCCAAACAGAAATGCTTTTGATATTGCCGAAGATATCGCCCGATATACTCAGGGTGTAACAAATGTGGATAATCAGCTTGTTATAAAAGGAGTTTGAACTGTATTGCCCGGTTAATGCAAAAAAAGCGAGTATACAAATAAATTCCAAATCACAAGCAGCAAATCCTAAACAAATCCCAATAACCAATTATTCAAAATCCAAATAAGAAAAAAGCTGGGATCTCTGAACTCGGGAAAATGGAAATGGGAAAGAATAACGGATAACGGATAATGAATATCGAATATCGAATATCGAATAACGAATATCGAAGTGAAAGAGAGCTGGAGCACGAGACGACTAGGTCCGAAATTTAAAATCACAGGCAATTTTCAGAGTGATAGTCTTATCTTGAAAAATCGCAGGCTATGCCATATATTTTACTCAAACAGATTAGGAGATATGTGTATGGTCAGTTTGCGATTTTTTCTTTTTTCCATAATATGTTATGCAACTCTTGTTTCTGCTCAGCAGGACAGTTTGACTGCTCCTGTTTGTGCACATCCGGACCAGATTGTAGCCAAATTGGAAGGTAACAAGATTGAGTATGTGATGGGGCAGTATCAACTGAATATCTCCACCATTAAGGGGTATCTTTACAATGATGGTTTCAGCAAACCCTATCTGAAAAAGTATAACGCACTGAGAGGCAGCTCCTATGCGATGCTCGTAGGAGGGGTGGGCTTAGTGATAGCAGGATTTTCTACAGGGAAAACTCTATTTTCTCTTGGCGGTCTGGTAACAACAGGCAGTGGTGTGGTAATCTACTTTAAATCCAACAATAGTTTCCGCAAAGCGATTCATGAATATAACAAAAGCGTATGCAGCAATAAATTTCATCACTGAAAGATGGGTAGGAGGAGAGCCGGCTTAAAGGCCGGACTCTCCGGATATATCAGTTCGCTCTTGAAACGAATTCATCAGTAGCTGTATTTATGCGAATTTTATCGCCAATGTTACAATACAAGGGTACCTGCACCTCATAACCGGTGTCTAATTTTGCTGCTTTGAGCACTTTACCGGAAGTATCCCCTTTTACCGCGGGTTCGGTGTATTCAATTATGGCTTCAACCTGTGCAGGAAGTTCTACTCCAACCGGTTTTGTTCCATAGACAATTATACCAACCGTCATCTCTTCACGAAGATAATTGAGCGCATCTCCCAGATCGTCCTTGTTAAGATCCATCTGTTCGAAGGTCTCCTGGTCCATGAATGTATAAAACCCGTTATTTTCATAGAGAAACTGCATGTTCTTACGCTCCAGGATAACATCTTCAAACTTATCTGAAGCCCGGTATACGGTTTCTGACATGCTGCCAGTGGACAGATTCTTAAGTTTCATTTTCACTGTGGATGCACCACGAGCACCTTTATTGTAGATGGCTCTCATGACGATATAAAGTTCGTTATTGATTTTGACAGTATTACCCTGTCTGAGGTCCTGTGCTTCTTTCATTAAAAATGACTCCTTGAAATTAATAGTTTATTTAAAATTTTGGCTGAATTTCAGCTTTTTTAAGTAATCAAAAATTGGATCTGTTCCTGAAAAACCGGAAGATAAACAGGATCTTCAATTAATAGATGGAGGGATCAGGTACCTGATCGTTAGAAAAGAACAGGCTGAAGATGGTAAGTGGGTCTCTTTTTTATTAATTATTGAATTCACGGAGAAAATCACTGAATTTTTTTACCAGATTACAATTTTCTTCTATAAAATAACTCATCTTCTGAGTCGCATGTTCAATTTTATTTAAATCCCGGAAAAAATAATTAAAATTTTCAGTTGTTTTTTGGATTTTTTCTTCAAATTCAGCATCATTATATTGTTCCAGCAGCTCTTTGTATCTTATGAATACCTCTGAATCATCAAAATATTGTTGAAAGTTTTTCAAAAATGCATCCACTTTTACCCTCTGATAGCGATTTTCCTGAAGATAAGCATTCCATAAAAATGGTTTTGCAGCACAGATAGCCCTGACCAGAGAATCTTCTCCCCGCACAAGATTAAAATCACAGCAGCATAAAAGAGAGTCATAGCTTTGCTGAGAAAGAAAAGGCAAAAAAACGATGTGTGTATTTTTGTATTGAACATAACTGAAATTATCGGCATTCATCCCGGCGCGTTTTAAAGAGGCTCTGATGCTATCATGGCTTTTAAGGCCAAAAATCATCAGGTACACATTTTTATCGATCTCGGTGAGATTTTTAAGCAAGTTGTCAAAACCACGTTCATAAGAGAAAACGGTTCCAAACAAACTACTCTCTTCATCACCAGGAAATGACCCGATGTGCTTTTCCAGAAGTTCTTTAAGAGCGTTGAGGCGTGTTGCCTGGAGTCTTTCTCTGCTTTCTGCGATGGTCGTATTAATTATTACTCCACCGGTAGAGGTGGTAAGACCAGGCATGAAAAAGAATTTTTTTGCAGTACCTTTATTTAACAAAGATTCTTTCAGATGATATCCTTCCACCCAGTCTTCGGCTGAGAGGTACTCCAGATTGATAATAATTTTGCTTTTAAAAACCGCTACATCCATCACCGGTTCTGGAATGTAACAGGCAAACGCTTCGACCAGAATATCGGCAACCCCCAGTTTTTCGACATCCTGTGAAGTGAGTGAGGAAGAGTCGATGAAGGTGATCTCTTCGAAATGTTGAACTGATTCTGAGGCATTGATTTGTGGTACTATACTGTGAAGTGTTTTCAGATCATCTATGAACACTCTGGTGTTACACTGAGGGTTCATTTTTTTGAATTCTTTAGCGAATCGATAGACCACACCTGCATCACCGAAATTGTCGATCACATGGCAGAAAATGTCGATACTGGTGAGATTCACAATAGTTTTCCTTTACTGAAAAAAGGCTTCGATTGCCAGTCTGAGCTGAATTTATTAATCTCAGCTTCCCTTCCGGGTCCTAAGTCCCCCTTTGGGGGATTTAGGGGGCTTGATTCTTTGCGAATAGTTTCTTTGTTTAGCTTCACTTGTCTATCTTTACCTCATTCCTAAATACGTTACGCCCTTCGATCCAATGTGTTACAAATCTTAGCCTTACGGCTATGGGATTTAGCGGGCTGTTTTCGGGGGACTTTTAAGAGCCTCAAAAAATAGTCTAAGCCCAAAGTTAGTTGAGGCAAGATAATATATGGATAATACTGATTTGATTTGATATTATTTTATATAAATACAGACCAGGAGGTTTTTTTGAGTAAAAACATTTTAATCTTAATTCTTTTTTTCCGATTGGTATCTTTCGGATATGAGATTGCTCTTCCTGAGGAAGAGGTTTCATCTACTTCCTGTAAGCTTACAATGAAACTGAATATGGTTGTGCCCACTGCAGATGCGGTTTCCGGAAGAGCTGTTGTGGAGGTTAAACTGTTTAATGATCTTGGAAACCCGCTTTCTGGCTACCAGATTCAATTATCCAGTACCAGAGGGACTTTTTTGTGTCAACTTCCAGGTGAGAGCTCTGGGAGTACAGATGATGGTGAACCGGACAGAACCTGTTTTTTTACCGGTAAGGATGGTACAATCAAGGTTCATCTGGTAAATCTTCCGCTGGATGGAGCTGTTATTCAGGTTAAAGCCACATGTGATTGTGGGGGATACCAGGTTTACGCATCAGGAAACATTAATTATAACAAGAAAACTATAAATAAAAAGAAATAGCAAAATATTTAGGGAATTGAGGCTTAATTAATTTTATATGGAGTTCCTTCATTATGTGTTGATTGGCATGTTTGCAGTCATTTTCGTTTCTGCGATGACAGAGTCCTGTATTCTTAGCATTACTTATTCTGACATATTTAAACTGCAGAAAAATTTCCCCAGGATAGGAACAATCTGGAAACGGCTCAAACAGGATATAAATCGCTCCTTTACTCTTGTTCTTATATTCAATACTGTTGCGATTATTCTTTGCGCCAGCATTGGTGGTGCATATCTGTCTTTAAGATGTGCAAAGCAATGGTTTATTCCCATGGCGGTTATTCTTTCCTATATAGTGATACAATGGGGAATTGTACTTCCAAGGACACTGGGGATCCGTTTCAAGATCCCGATGGCGTTTATAATTGCAGTTCCGTTGTATGTATTGACTATTATTTGCAGGCCGCTGGTATTGATCGTGGGATTAGTAAATAAGCCCTTTGAATCCGGAAGAACAGACAAGAAGATATCACCGCTTCTGGAGATTGCAACACTTGCGCAATCTGCTGCATTGGATCATGAGATCAGCCGTGAACAGGCGCATCTTATCGAAAGAAGCATTCAGCTTTCCAGAATGATAGCCAGGGACATCATGGTTGATATTTCAGAGGTGAATACGCTTTCGGATTCCATGTCCTTAACTGAAGCACTGGTGGAATGTCACATGCATCATCATACCCGTTTCCCTCTGACTAAAGCAGGAAATACCGATGAAATAACAGGGTATGTCAATTTTAAGGATATCGTGAGTGCTCTCAGAGTCAATCCGGCTGATCCGAGTCTCAATGGTATCCGTCGCCCCATAGAGACGGTAAGAGAGACGGTTGCGCTTTCAGAACTGTTAAAACAATTCACCCGCAGCTACCAGCACATTGCAATTGTAAAAAACGAGTCCGGAAAAACTATTGGAATGGTTACTCTTGAGGACCTGATAGAGGCTCTGGTAGGTGAACTCGAGGATGAGTACGATAAACCACCTGAGCTGTTGGTGCAGCTTTCAGAAAACCGTTTCAGGGCTGGCGGCGGGGTAACATTTGAAAGATTGAGAAAACAGGTACACAAGGATTTACCTGACTGGGATCTTTCGATCGATGAATGGATCGTGGGCCAGTGTGCAGGAAATATACCTCCAAATTTCTCTACTTCATTTCAGAACGTTACCTTTAAGGTAAAAAGGATAAGTCGCGGCCATGTTTATGATTTGATTATTGACCGTCCTTTCTCAGATACTCCTCAGATCGTGTGAAGCCTCAGGTTATAGACAGATTTAGCTAAAAAATGTAAGTTCCCACATTGTTTTAACTTATTTTCTATAACCTGAATGAGACGATGCTTATGGAGTGATCAGCTTCGACTCCTTTTTTACTGGTCTAATGCGGGTTTTATGGCAATATTAACCGCCCGCTGCAAAATCCTTAAAAAAGGCTGCTCTAAGGACTCAAAGAATCGACACTGTTTAGGCAAAACTTAATTCCGTAAACAATCATTTCGGGTGCATTGGTCTTGAAAGGCTTAAAGGTTTGATGTGCCTGTGAGAATTCATTCCTTTTAACATATTAATTTCCATTTATAGGAGGCATATAATGAAGATTCAGAGTGTAAAAGGTCGTGAGGTAATCGATTCAAGGGGTAACCCCACTGTGGAAGCGGTTGTGACCCTGGACAATGGTATAGTTGCAAATGCAATGGTTCCATCCGGAGCATCTACCGGTGAGAGAGAAGCTGTGGAATTAAGGGATAATGATCCCAAGCGTTACAAGGGTAAAGGGGTTCTCACTGCAGTTAAAAATATCAATGAAAAAATTCAACCGGCCATTAAGGGTATGCCAGTTGATGAACAGCGGGCGATCGATGCTGCAATGATCCAGCTCGATGGTACTCATAACAAAGGCAAACTTGGTGCAAATGCAATCCTGGCAGTGTCTCTGGCAGTGGCACATGCAGCAGCAAAGGCAAAGGGATTGTCGCTTTACCGTTATCTTGGTGGTGTAAATGCATCGGTTCTTCCTGTTCCCTGTATGAACGTTATCAACGGTGGCCGTCATGCAGATAATAATGTGGATTTTCAGGAATTCATGATTGCTCCGCACAATGCTCCTGATTTCAAAACTGCAATCAGAATGGGTGCAGAAACTTTTCATGCTTTGAAATCGGTTCTCTCCAGCAAGGGTTATGCTACTGCAGTTGGAGATGAAGGTGGTTTCGCTCCTAATCTCAAGTCAAATGAAGAAGCAATTGAGACAATACTGGAAGCTATCACTAAGGCTGGTTATAAACCTGGTGACGACATCTCCATCTGCCTCGATCCTGCAACAAGTGAGATGTGGGATAATGGTTCCTACCTCTTTTTCAAATCGACAAAAAATAAACTGACTTCAGAACAGATGGTTGAGCACTGGGAGAACTGGGTTAAAAAGTATCCTATAGTGTCAATCGAAGATGGTATGGGAGAAAATGACAAGGCTGGGTGGAAACTTCTTACCGAAAAACTGGGCAAGAAGATCGAACTGGTTGGTGATGATCTTTTCTGCACCAATCCTTCAATTCTGGCAGAGGGAATTCGTAACGGTATTGCAAATTCAATTCTGGTTAAAGTTAATCAGATCGGTTCTCTTACCGAAACTTTGGATGCTATCGAGCTGGCTGGAAAGAACGCCTATGGTTATATGATCTCTCACCGTTCAGGTGAAACTGAAGACACCACCATTGCAGATCTGGCGGTGGCTACTGCATCTGGCAAAATCAAAACCGGTTCAGCCTCCAGAAGCGAACGTATTGCCAAGTTCAACCGTCTTATTGCCATTGAAGATGAGTTGGGAGCAGCAGCTCGTTTTGCCGGCAAATCGGCTTTCAAGAATGCCTGATTTTCCGGTTCGTATTGTGGGAAGATTTTTCTTTGACTTAATCTTCTACAAAATTGCGGCGGAAGAACCCTCTTCCGCCCAACTTTTCATTCTACAATTACCAGGAAATCTCAAATCCTGAATCCTAAATCTGAAATCCTGCCTCCTTTCCCCAATATCTAAAATCTGAACTCTGAAATCTGAAATCTTAAACACTGTCTCCTTTCTCCAAAATCTAAAATCTATAATCTTAAACCTGAAATCTGATTGTCTGATTGTCTTTTGTGCTTTTTGGGGTTATAATTTTTAAGCGGTTCAGCAAGAGGGGATATGAAACAGGAAACTCAAAACAGATTAAGCAATATTCCGGTTGAAAAAATCAAACTGGGAATGTATTTGGGTGATGTTTTTGATGCTCAGGGGAATCTTTTGTTTGCTTCCGGCACATTGATTCACAGTGCTGAACAGATTGAACTGCTTAAAAAACACAATGTCAGTTCTGTGTTTGCAATTGAAATCAAGGAGAACCCAGGCGTTTATGACAGGGCCAGGGTAGTTGATGTCGCAAACCTTGAAGAAGCTTATTACAAAGAACTGTCCAGGGCAAAAGAGATTCATCAGTATACAATACAAACAGCACGGGAGACTCTGATTAATGCAAAGCTGGGGAGACTGATGCCTGTAAAAAAAATTGAAACTGCAGCAGAGCAGATTGTTGAAAGTGTCTCCAGAAATCCGGACGCTCTGGTTAGTCTTGCTCAGATTAAAGGTTACGATGAGTATGTTTATGTGCATTCGATAAATGTGGCAATTCTTATTACCTCACTTGCTTGTTCGATGGGATACAGCAAAGAAAAGCTTCTACAGGCTGGTGTGGGAGGATTTTTGCATGATATAGGCAAAATGGGGATCCCGGAAAACATTCTGAATAAAAAGGGTAAATACAGTAGTGGAGAGTTTGCCATAATGAAGCGGCATCCTGATATCGGAATAAGTATGCTCAAGGGATACAGAGATATCAGCGATTTTTCCAGGATTGTGGTAATCCAGCACCATGAAAGATATAATGGAAGTGGGTATCCCAGACAGCTCACAGGTAGTATGATTTCAGAAATCGGTTTAATTGCGGCGGTTGCGGATGTTTATGATGCAGTTACTACTGATAAGGATTACAGAGCCGCCTGGACACCGCATAAAGCCCTGGCTATGATCTTTCAGGGTTGCGATATGGAATATTCCAGGCGAATTGTTGAGTTTTTTACCAAGCATCTGGGGATTTATCCGGTAGGAAGCTTTGTAAAGCTCTCATCTGGTGAGAAGGGAATAGTAATAAGAGTGGAAAAGGGGGAGATCCTGGCACCGGATGTACTGATTCTTTATTCGGCAGACGGAAAAAAACTCAAGGAACCCAAAGAGTACAAGCTTTGGAATATGCAGAAAATGGAAAATGGAAGTCAGTATAGGATAGTGCAATCGCTCAATCCTAAGGACTATGATATATGTATTGATAATTATGTCAAAGCTAAACCTTTTGAATAGGGTTGGGCTTTGCTCTTGCAAGAAGTAGAGAGGAAAGTTCATGGGAAGCAAACATTGCAGATTATACGATGAAAATCTTGTGCATAATATAATGCTATCAACAGGATTATCCGTACTTGAATATCTAAGGGAAAATAAGAATGTCGATGATGATGATATTTGCGAATTCATTGAAATGAATGCAGGGACCATTATAGAGGACACAATTGAGCAGCTTAATAATGAGGATGAATTGACCGATCAGGGCTCTGCTGATTCAGAAGAAGACCATTGGTCTTTCAATAATCCTGGTTCAGAATAAAAAACAGGTACTTCTGTTTGAGCTAACCTGTTGCAATTGGTTCAGGGAAATATTAATTTAAGAAACCTTCAGCCGAAGTGGCGGAACTGGTAGACGCACTGGACTCAAAATCCAGCGATGGCAACATCATCTCGGTTCGATTCCGAGCTTCGGCATAACCACTCCACAATTAAGTTTACTTCTCTTTTTTGCAATCCTTATTTTCCTTGCCATACCTTTCTGCCTGATATTACCCGGATTTATCTTTAATCTGAATCATAGCTGTTTTGCCATTTTAAAGTTGAGAAAAAGGATCTGTTATGAATGGTGCAGTTTTATATCGAAGTAAGTATGGCTCTACAGGTCAGTACGCCAAATGGTTATCAGAGGCTTTGCAGGTCAGCTTGATTAATGTAAAAGAAGCCAGATCAATTGATCTGACTCAACATGATTATCTGGTATTTTGCAGCCCGGTTTATTATGGAAAACTGCTGATCTCCGGCTTTATTAAAAAGAACCGGAGTCTTTTAAAGGGAAAAAGGGTTTATCTGCTGGTTGTCAGTGGGATGGATGAAAAAGCAAAGGATGATATCCAGAACATGTTAAATGCCAATTTCGATCAGAAATTTTCCGATTATCATATAAAATGGTTCTATTCCGGTGGACGGATGGAGTTGGAGAAGCTTGGCTTTTTTACAAAATTTCTGATAAAGAAACTGGCAAAAATGGTTAAAGATGAAAAAGAAAAGGCTAAGCTGCAAAACGGGTATGACTATATTGACAGAAAAAAACTGAATGCTCTGATCGAACAAATAAGGGAGGATGGTAAATGACTGTAACTACAAGAAACAGCATAATTATTGTGGCTATATCGGTTATTATGGCTCTGATTTGTACCACAACATACCGGTTATGGAAGTACAAGGAGACGGTTAAATCGCTGACTGTGCAGGAGCCAAAGTTGACTGATATTGCTGATGGAGAGTATGAAGGGGAGTATGACCTCAGCCTGGTGTATGCAAAAGTAAAAGTAACCATTAATAAGGGGAGAATTGAAAATATTGCAATACTAAAGCATGATAATGGCAGAGGGAAGAAGGCAGAAAAAATTATCGAAGATGTGATTGGTCAACAGAAATTAGGAGTGAATGCAATTACCGGTGCAACTGCCAGCAGTAAGGCAATATTAAAGGCAATAGAGAATGCATTGCAGGATGCTGAGACCTCTGACTGAAATGAAATATCCAGGCAACTTTATATGCAGTTTTTAATGTCAACCGACCGATTGAACTGTTGTTTTTGAACTGTGTTCACATTCCTTGAAATAATCGATCAGCATCTGGGTGAATGCAGGACCGTTTTCACCTGAGAATGGAGAGTGTCCGGCAGTTTCTATTTCCAGGAATCTGCAATCAGGAAGGCCAGCTTTGGTCTGAAGAACCATCTTTTCAGTTACTTCTTTGTCATTTTTACCTCTTATCAGAAATATGTTCTTTACGTTTTTACCGGTAAGCGATATCTCTTCCAGGTAATCGCCATAGGCATCGGTTCGAAAAGATGATAAAAGGCTTTTTTCTGTACCTTTGACTAAAAACTGATTTTGAAATATCATTTTGCAGGATGGATCGGAGATAAGCTCAAGGCCTCTATCGATCACTTTTTTCTTGATAATGGTTCTGAAAATAAAATCGCCTATAACAGGGTAGGTGCATATTTTAATAGGGAATTTTAGTGAGGAATCACTGTTGAAGATATTTACAGCAGGGGAGATCAGAACGATCGACTTTACCTGCTGTGGGAAATGGGAGGCAAAGCTTAGTGAGATTGCACCTCCGAAGCTAGGTCCCAGAAGATGCACCGGTTTATGGATCTTGAGCGCATCGAGAAGATCGTGCAGTTGGTCGGAAAATATCTTTCTGGTGTAGGGGACCGAGAGTCTTTGTGAACCGCCTCTTCCATATTGATCGTATCGGAGTATACGAAAGCCGGCATCTGTGAACTTTTTTACCTGCTCATTCCAGGTGCACATGGGGATTGTGCCACCGTGAAGGAGCACAATAATTGGAGCATTTTTCGGGCCACAGAGCTCATAACAGGTTACTCCGTGAGGCAGTTGAACAATGTTTTTTTCTTCAGGTTTAAATTCTTTTTTTTCCTGAGACAGACTGATATAACAGACCCAGGCTAATACTATCAGGATGCAAATGCTTAATAAGATTTGGGCAGTCATAATGGTCCTTTTTTATAATGATTTCTAATAATATACATTTATTGAACTATTTGAATTGAAATTAGTTACATGTTGCCATCTCTTTGAGATTTCATACTCTTAATAGCAAATGGCGTGTTAATTGTTTTATCTGGATTAGAGGTCATTATGCCCATAATGTATTTTGGCATATTTTTATGCAGCGATATCATTGGATTTGGAATTAAGCTATGTCTTTAGCTCATTTGGTTAAACAAGGCGAACAGATCGATTTACCGGTTTCAAATAGTTCCAATAAGAGGGTAGAGATCGGACTTCTGGCCCTAAGCTGGCCAATTCTGGTGGAGAACCTGATTCGTATAAGTCTTAACAGCGTAGATGTGTTCATGTTAAGCTGGTACTCTGAGAAGGCGGTTGCGGCTGTAGGGCTTATTAATCAATTTATTTTCTTTTTGCAATTATTATATCTGATGGTAGCATCTGGTTCCGGAATTTTAATTTCACAGAATATTGGTGCAAATAAAGAAAAAGAGGCAGGACTGGTGGGTTTGGCCAGTTTGCAGTTGGCTTTTCTTTTTGCGGGTGTGCTGAGCGTGTTTATGTCTTTGTCTGCCAATTCTATACTTGATCTGTATAAACTTGATGCAGAGGTCCACCGTTTCGCATGGCAGTTTCTTACTATTTATGGAGCGACTTCGGTGTTTGTGGCTATAGGGATGGTGTTTTCTACCATTTTACGCACCTATGGATATACCTATCAACCTATGATAGTAAATATTGTAGCACTTTTACTCAATGTTACAGGAAATTATATCTCCATTTATGGCCCCTTTGGATTGCCGGTAACAGGTGTGGTGGGTGTAGCCTGGTCAACTGCTATAAGTCAGGCTGCAGCTTGCATAATGATGTTTGTTATGATAATCAGACATAATGATATCCATATCCCTTTCAGGAAAATCTTTAGTGTCTCAAGTAAGCTGTATCGTCCGATTTTAGCGATCGGAATTCCTTCTGCAGGAGAGAATATTTCCTATAATATTGGGCAGATTGTAATAATGCGTATGATTGCAGCACTTGGAACCGAAGCCATGGCAGCGACAGTGTATTCATTGACTCTTCTTCGATATGTTTTTATCACTTCGATATCGATTGGCAATGGGGCACAGATCAAGGTGGGATATCTGGTGGGGGCAGGGCGCAGCGATGAGGCACACCGCAAAGTGTATCGGTATTTTCTGGCAGGTTTTTTAATCTCACTTTCATTGGTGATTGTAACAAAGATTGCGCAGGTTCCTTTAGTGCACTTATTTACAGATAACGCAACTATTCAGGGACTGGTGTATATGGTGCTTATTGTTGCGTTGATTCATGAACCTGGAAGGGCTTTCAATGTGATAATTATTCCGGCATTAAAGGGAGCGGGTGATATACGTTTTCCGGTTTATGTGGGGATGATCTTTATGTGGGGTATTGGAGTATTGTTTGCCTATATTTTCGGAATTGCATTACAATGGGGTCTTTTAGGGATCTGGATTGCTTTAGCTGCCGATGAGTGGATCAGGGGCCTGGTGGTGTTTTTCCGGTGGCATAATGGTGGTTGGCGAAATAAGTGCATGGTGAGAGCATAGCTCTCTTTTAATTTTTTTTCATTTCCTACCTGTTTTGTTTTCTCCCAACGAATAGATAATAAAATCCTTACTAACAAATGACATACTGGTATGCTTTTTGTTGCATTCATTTATCAGTTTCTGCGCAGAAGATGAATTTAAATCTTAAAAGAAAGGGATACTATGCAATGGGTGACCGATCCTATGCGGGAGTTTGATAGAATGCGGAAAATGATGGACAAGATGTTTTCGCGGGTACCTTTTTTTGGTACTACCGAATTTCAGTTCCCATTAGTGAATCTGTATGATTCCAGGGATGTGCTTTATGTGGTGGCTGAGGTTCCTGGAGTGCCCAAAGAAAATATCGAAATAAATTACCAGGATGGTTCGCTTACCATCACCGGGAAAAGGGAATTCAAAAAGTATGGGCAATCTGAGCTTCTAAGACAGGAGCAGCCCGAGGGGGATTTTGAGAAAATTATCAGGATTCCCATGGCCATAAAAAGCAATGAGATAAAGGCGAAATTTGAAGATGGTATGTTAACTGTTTCTCTTCCAAAGACAGAAGAAGCCAAACCAAGACAGATAGCGGTGGAATTCTAACTATAGCAAGGGGGAGTATATGGCTGAGATGGGAAAAAGAGAACAGGTTCCGGCAGGTAATTCATCGATCGAACAGCTTGTGTCACCATCCAATTCTTTTTCACCCGATGTCAATATTTACGATAATCGTGAAGCACTCATTTTCAGTGTTGATATGCCGGGAGTACGCAAAGGGGATGTGAGTATAGAAATTGATGAAAACAATGTACTGTCAATCAAAGGAAAGCTTTCTTTCAAAGAACCTGAAGGAAAAAGTATGGTAAAGGAGTTTGATGTCGGAAATTATTACCGGGCTTTTTCTATAAGCGAAGAGTTTGACAAGAATAACATATCGGGCAAACTGGAGAACGGAGTACTGGAGATTATTATGCCAAGAAAAGAGGAGGTAAAGCCCCGCCGGATTCAGATAAATGCTTAAGCTTGGTTGTGCAGTTCCATGAAAAACAGAATTATCCATCTAAGGTGAAGCCGTTGTAGCCAGCTCTTGACACAAACGAAATAAAGATGTACTTTTAATATGTAATCGGATGGATAAATTTGTTCAAGGGGACTGGTGATGAAAAGAGAAGAGATGGATGTTAATGAATTCATTGAGAAAAAACTCGATCAGATAAGTGCCATAGGAGAGTGGATAGGCAATTATCTGGGAAGTTTTGGACGAAGGACTCAAAAGATTATAATCGGAAGTATAATACTGTTAATTTTTGGAATTGTTGCATTTATCTGGGCGGTAGCCAAAGGGATGTTTAAGAAGAAGTAGGATTTATTGCAGGTATAAAAAAGTGGACTTGCCATAAATATAGTCCGGATTTATTTTAAGTGCTCTTCATCGGAGTGTAGCGCAGCCTGGTAGCGTACTTGAATGGGGTTCAAGTGGTCGCTGGTTCAAATCCAGTCACTCCGATTGAAAAATCTTAGATTTCGCCAAAATCCTGAAGCTTTATGCTTCGGGATTTTTTATTTGATGCACCTGGCAGGGTGTAAATACCTGATGGTTTAAATCTACTATCCTGATGCTTGGCTGTTAATCTAAAGCCTCCTATATATTTTGTAATGCGAACCATGGTGCAATTTTATCATCTTTGGCCACTCAAAAATCGTTAAGATTAGCCACTTTTAACAGATTATTACTTTAACCTGTGATATAGCTCCTTCCTTGAATTTCGGGAAAAAATTAAAATGGTCAGTAGCTATTCCAGTTGGCTTAGGGTACATGAGAACCTTTATAGATGGTAAAGTTTATACCATCGATGATAACGGAGCCATAAAACGGAAATATTTTGCCGGAAGCAACTTTTTCATGCCATTTTCCGACTTAACTATAGGACGTAAAGTTAACAATTCCAGATTTTCAAGATTTTTTATTTCGCTTGGAGCATTCGGACAATATCCGTTTAATTCATATATGCTTCCAAATATTTATTTTGAGATCGGATTAACATTGAACAAAGGCTTATCCAAATAAAACTTTTCAAAATTTAAAAAGAAGGTGTTCATTATGCCGTTTCAATATAAGATATTCTTTGTTACAATCTTGTTTGTTTTATTCATTGTTATTACTCAATGTGTTGCTGCTGGAAAATCCCTCAAAAAAACCGATTTTCGCGTAGAAAGCTATCAAATAAACGGGGTAAAACAATATATATCCGTATGTGATTCCAGGGCTCATGAGGGCAGTCCTGTTATATTATTTCTTCATGGAGGACCAGGGTCTGCAAACCTGTCATTAATTAAAACAAGACTTCCCCAACTGGATATGAACGCAATTGTTGTAAATTGGGATCAGCGTGGTGCAGGGAAAACGTTCAGACTTTTCGAAAGCAAGAAAAATTTGAATATTCAACAGTTTATATCTGACACACATGAGCTCATACAGATTTTAAAACAGAAATATAAAGTCGACCAGATCCTTCTTATGGGATTTTCCTGGGGGTCTGCACTTGGGTTACTTGTATCACACCACTATCCAGAAGATATAAAATGTTTTATAAGCATTGCTCAATTTGTGAATGGAAAAGAAGGTGAACAGATATCGCTTGATTATGTTAAATCTGAAGCGCAAAAAAGAAATGATATGAAAGCGATTAAAAAATTACAAAAAATTAAATATGATTTTACAAACTGCAAAGAATTGTATGATAACACAATGAAGCAAAGAAAGTATTTGCTCAAATACGGCGGAATCTACCAAACACGTACAAGTTACCAGCATGAAGCGAGTAGTATCTGGAATTCACCAGCATACTCCTTTGCGGATTTTTTACTTTGGCCTTTGGGATCTGCTCGTTCACTTAAAACTATGTGGTGCAGTGTGGTGCATCTTGACTTTTTTAAACAGGTCCCTCAATTAAATGTTCCGGTAGTGTTTATTTGCGGTAGATTTGATATGAACAACCCTGTTTCTCTAACTGAAGAATATTTTAAATTTTTAAATGCTCCCAAAGGAAAGGAGCTTATAATTATTGATGACTCGGCTCACAGTATTTTTTGGGATAGACCTGGAGAATTGGAGAATAAAATAGTTGAAATAGTGAGCAGATTTTAGATGTTCGATTAAGCTCGTATTTCAGGAATCTTTGGATCATAAAAGTAGCACATTCTACTTTGCTTCTGGAGTTTAATGCCATGGGTAATAAGGGCATTTACCAACTGAATATTAATGAAGGTCACTTATTTTAATACAACTATTCACTCTCATCCCAACAGGATTTCAGAAAAATTGACAAAATAGCTGTTAGCCGTGAACGTTCAAACAGGGTGGTCCCGATCACTTCACCCGGAATATACTCGAATAAAGAAAGAAATAGTAAAGTTTAATACATTCGTGTTTCCTGATGCGGGTATTCGTGTTCTTTATACAACAAAATTTCAAAGGTAACACGAATCACACGAATAAGAATAAGACTATGACTTGAATATACACGAATAAAGCCCCCTTATTTTAAAATTAATGTAAAGGAAAGTGTATGAACTAGCTAAAGAAATAATCTGTTAAAAAGTGGCTAAAATTCGCGAATTCGGAATATTATTTGGTATCAGTTTTTATTGGTATGGGATGGTAGTGACAACTATTACCTATTCATGAACTAACAATAGTTAGTAAAAATATAAGAGGTCCAAGTGCCATTCTGGCACTTGGACCTGAAGTCAATATAAGATAATAGCAAGAAGATGAAACTGACAAAAGATTTGCTGTTTCTATTATAATCCCGGAGAAAGTTCCATTTCGTTTTCTATTACCCATTCCTGAGCAGCACCATCATAAATTTTGACATTTTTATAGTCCAGAATCTGTGTCAATGCAAACCATACGCTGCTTGCGTATCCACCAACTCCACAATAGAGAATAATCTCCTTGTTTTTATCCTGCCCCAGTACACTGCTTGCCAGAGTTGCTATCTGATCTCTGGTCTTATATGTTCCATTTTTTTCATTCCACAATGATGGAGCAGGTAAAGAGACTGCACCAGGGATATGCCCTGCTTTATCTGCAAACATTTCGATTACTTCACCCGAATAAACATTGGCATCTCTGGCATCAACCACGATAGCTGTACCTTGTTTGCTTTTCAGATAATTGATATCCACAAACAGGTTGTTATTTGCTGCAGCCTCAAAAGAAACAGCAGTTTTAGCTGTGGTTGCAGTAGTAATACTTCTTCCTTCATCCTGCCATTTATTAAAACATCCATCCAGGATTGCCAGGTTTTGCACTCCGGCATAGGCCAATGTAAGAGCAACCCGTGTAGGGGCAGCTAATGCAAATGGATCTTGTTCGGAGGGGAGACCACCCACCAAAACCACTTTATTGTTTCTTGAGATTCCATTTTGACCCAAAGAGACTGCCAGTTGAGAGATTTCAGGTACTTCAAGCAGCAAATCACCTTTCATTACAGTCCAATCAGACACTACGTTAAAGGGAATATTAATGGAATTCTCGATGTGTCCACTGGAGAATGCCTCAGCACTTCTGACATCAACTATCAGCAGATCTTTCATAGTAAGGTTTGAATCCAGCCACCCTGTGCTTACCACTCCGACAGTGAACTGATATGCACCGCAATTAATACCAGCGGAACATTCCATTTCGTTTTCCATTACCCATTCCTGAGCAGCACCATCATAAATTTTGACATTTTTATAGTCCAGAATCTGTGTCAATGCAAACCATACGCTGCTTGCGTATCCACCAACTCCACAATAGAGAATAATCTCCTTGTTTTTATCCTGCCCCAGTACACTGCTTGCCAGAGTTGCTATCTGATCTCTGGTCTTATATGTTCCATTTTTTTCATTCCACAATGATGGAGCAGGTAAAGAGACTGCACCAGGGATATGCCCTGCTTTATCTGCAAACATTTCGATTACTTCACCCGAATAAACATTGGCATCTCTGGCATCAACCACGATAGCTGTACCTTGTTTGCTTTTCAGATAATTGATATCCACAAACAGGTTGTTATTTGCTGCAGCCTCAAAAGAAACAGCAGTTTTAGCTGTGGTTGCAGTAGTAATACTTCTTCCTTCATCCTGCCATTTATTAAAACATCCATCCAGGATTGCCAGGTTTTGCACTCCGGCATAGGCCAATGTAAGAGCAACCCGTGTAGGGGCAGCTAATGCAAATGGATCTTGTTCGGAGGGGAGACCACCCACCAAAACCACTTTATTGTTTCTTGAGATTCCATTTTGACCCAAAGAGACTGCCAGTTGAGAGATTTCAGGTACTTCAAGCAGCAAATCACCTTTCATTACAGTCCAATCAGACACTACGTTAAAGGGAATATTAATGGAATTCTCGATGTGCCCGCTGGAGAAAGCTTCAGCACTTCTGACATCAATTATTACAAGGTCTTTCATGTTAAGGTTTGATTCCAGCCACTCGGTGTTTACAACTCCGATATGGTACTGATGATCACCGCCATTATTTATAACAGCATCATCTGAACAATTAAAACCAGTTACGGCCATAATTGCTAAAAAAGTACAAATCGTTAATGCTACTTTTTTGCTCATTAAGCGAACTCCTTTGTGGTGAAATATGGTCAAGCGTTAGAATGAATTCGGTATAATTATATGAAAAAATTGATTGTTTTTTTCAGTATGCATTGAAAATACTAGAAAATTTGTCAAAGAAACTAACCAGCCCCAAAAAACATAATTATTAGAAAGAATATAAGTAACTACTCAGGTATCTGATGTTAAAAAAATAACGTAATAGTATCAAATCGGAAAAAAACGAACTAATTCAAAAACAATATCTAATCAGAAGTAATCTGAAAAAAATAACTAGACGAAGAATTGGCAGTAAAAAACATCCAATTCTTCAGGGCTTATCTGATTAGGAATTATTTCCGATTTCTTACCAGTTATTTGTTTCAATACCTGAATAGTTTCAAAATAAATTGCAGCAATTAACTGTAAAACCCTTTTAAGATGGCAGTAATCCTTGTTTAGTTGCCTATTAAATTTCGATGAGCAAGTACTCCGATAGGAGAGATTTTGTTTCAATAAATCTTATTTAAGCAAGGTGGATCAGAGATCTCTGTATTAAATGGAATAAACAGAGACAAAATGATTTCTGGATATAAAGGATAAATTCAGATATTTTTCAGGGGAGTACAAAAATTAGTTTTATCAGTTACTAACCTTTAAATTCATTTCCAGCATAGTCAGGACAAAATGCGTATAATTACCGGCAAAGAAAATATTCACCAGAATTTGTCTTCAATTCTTCAGGATGAATCACAGTACCATTCTGGTACTCCAGAAAAGGTTTTTTTCCCTGAATCGAGCGAGGAACTTCAATCCATACTGAAAGAAGCGAACAGCAAGGCTGTTCCTGTAGTTTTTGTTGGTGCGCAAACCGGGACCACTGGGGGGGCAGTTCCGATCGAAGGCTGCATTGCTGTGTGTTTCTCCGCAATGAACAGAATAAATTCCCTAAAGTGGTATGAAGGCACTCCGGTTTTATATTGTGATCCCGGTGTTACACTACTTTCCATAAACCAGTTTCTTCAGTCACCCCAGAGCTGGCCTTATCACGTTGAAGGAGTTGAGTCGATTCGAGGCTTTAACTATATGTATCCCCCTGATCCCACCGAATACAGCGCACAATTGGGGGGCACGGTAGCAACAAACGCTTCTGGTGCGCGATCTTTCAGGTTTGGCCCTACCCGAAATTTTGTATCTGCTTTAGATATTGTAATGGCTACAGGAGAGAAGCTGGAAATCTTTCGTGGTAAAATCATTTCACGTGATAACTGTTTTAAAATGGCAACTGATCAGGGCAGGACAATTCAGATCCCTTCTCCGACATTTACCATGCCCCAAACCAAAAACGCTTCTGGTTATTTCTCCAGGCCCTCAATGGATCTTATCGACCTGTTAATCGGATCTGAAGGAACTCTTGCTGCGTTTTCTCAGATTGGCATTCGTCTTATTCCCGAGGTTCACATAATTTCAGGTATGACTTTCTTTGAGGATAGTGAATCTGCATTCGATTTTGCAGATTTTCTGCGCCAGGAAAGCCAGGTAGTTTCAATCGAGTATTTTGATCACAACTCTCTCTCACTCGTTTCTGACAACCGTGATCGTCTGTCAGAAAAGTTTCCGGATTATCCGACAGCTAAAAGCTGTGCAGTCTTCTGGGAGTTTATGGAAAACCAACCAGATCCTTTTGAATCAAAATTCGAGTCTTGGGAGAAAAAACTCTCAATGTGCGGAACATCATTTGATCACACCTGGAGCGGTTTTGATTTGGCAGAGCGAGAACGGTTGAGAAAATTCCGCCATGCAATTCCTGAACTTATCAACTCACTTATAGCCAGAAATAAGATCGATTGGCCATCGATACGGAAAGTTGGCACAGACACTGCAATACCGGCTTCTCAATTTCGTAAAGTTTATCATCAATACATTAACACAATAGAGAAACGACAACTTGCTTGGGCTTCATTTGGCCATCTGGGTGATTATCATCTGCATATCAACATAATTCCATACAATGCCGGAGAGATGGATTCTGCGCTTGAAGTATATCGGGAAATAATGGAGATCACCATCCAAAATGGGGGAACAGTTAGTGCAGAGCATGGCATTGGCAAGATTAAGAAGGAGTTTTTTCACCGGATGTACGATGATGATGCGATCAGCCAGATGAAAGCCATAAAGAGAAGCTTTGATCCGAATGGAATTCTTAATCGTGGAAATCTGTTTTAAATTGATTTGCAGGAAACTCTTTCACACAGCTTTCGAATCAAGATTGAAATCTTCGATTTGGTAATAATCGCTGGGGAGGCTTTCCATCGAAACGTAAATTGGAATAAGCCGGTCTATTCCCATTTGCTTGAGTAAATCCACCATCTCCTTTTTTGGTTCCAATAAGCAAAGATCGCCCTGCATCTCTTTAACCTGCTTGAAACAACTTATAAGGACCGCAATCGCTCCACTATACAAGTATGTGGCATCGGTAAAACGTATGGCGATATATGTCTGCCCATTTGAGATATGACCTGATATCAGGTGACGCAGCTCCTCAAGCTGTGAGACAGCAATCTGCCCTCCAATTTCAAGAATCTGATAAATACCGCTGGGATAAGTCTTGATATTCATTTTCTGGCGCACCTCATTTCATAAATAATAAAAAGGGCCAACATATTATAACATGCTTGGCTCATTGATTCAAGCTGTCTCTGCAGACGGAGACCACCTGAGCAATCGCAGGAAACTCAGGAAGGTTATTAAGAACAAACCATAGCCTCTCGATTGCCACCGGAATAAAGTCTCTGTACCACTCTTTCCCCTTGTGGATAGAAAGATTTCCGTACGCCCCTAATGCTTGCATAAGCCTTTGTGCAGCACAGATATAAAATGATCTTTGATCGAAACCCTTCTTATGCAGACCATTATAATATCTATAGAGTTCTGTCACCATGTGCTGATTAAGCATCTCCACATAAGGGTCAAACAAAAGCGATGCAACGTCATAGCCGGCAGGTCCCAACCTGGCTCCCTGGTAATCCACAAAGCGGATTTTGCCATCATGGAGCATAACATTTTCAGACTGGAAATCCCGATGTATGCACACCTTGGGAAGGGTTGCTGCTTCTTCTGCCAACGCTCTTCGCTCCCTCTCCCAGGATGAATTCAGAAGATGTTCAGCAGCGAAATAATCGGTTATACAGTAATGAGCAAAATACCATGATTCCCAAAGAAATGTTTCCAGGTCCATAGATCTTGCTGCAATGACTGGACTGGCATCGGTTTTTATACTCTGCCACACAAAAAGGGCATCCAGAACCGATCGATATTTTTCCACGATTCTGGTACTATCTTCTGCATTCTGCAGACAGTAATTTTTCAGCGTTGTACTTCCCAGATCCTCCTCCAGGATCAGTCCACGCACAACATCTGCGCTATGGATTTTTGGTAGAAAAGGAACAACTGTGCAAAGATCCTTCTGGATCTTTAAAAACCTTGGCCAGTCCTCATCCCTTCCATCCCAGACCACCAGCACAAAGGAACGATTCTCAGATGAAAGCCGCAGAAAATACCGGGATGACCCTGCTCTTCCGGCAAGCTCCACTTTCCATTTATCAGGAGAGAAATCACTGATTTCACTTTTAAGAAATTCTGTTTGTGCGGGTGTACATTCAACGGTACTCATCAAGACAGATTACTCCAAAAGGGGTGACTAGTGAATTGTAAATCGGGGTGAGATTGTCTATTACGCTGTTTTTAAAAACGACACTATTTATAATTACGTTTGAGGCTCCTATTGATTCGGACTCTACCCACGCATTTTCAAGTGACTGAAAGTCCTGCCCAGAAATGGAACGTGGAACAGCATAACCTTTCTCACTATTTATAAAAAGGCAATCCGGTATATCCAGGTTTACAACTTTTCTGATAACATCAAGATGCACCCGGGCCAGTGCCTGCGGAGTGCCAATGTCTCTCCAGTATCCATCCTGCACCAGAAAAACCCCGGTTTTCATTCTATTCTGAAATGCCCTGGTCCATACCGGCACTATGGAGAAATCATCATCAGTCAAAAGGGAAAGGAACTCTCTTTTGTACAAAGCAGCACCTATAAAATCAGCGCCACAGACGGAAGGAGAGCTTGTTTCTGCTGTTGTTCCCAGATAAGTTCCGTTTTCTTTATTGAAAAGAACAGTTCCGTTACCACCGTAAGGTTTAAATGCAATAAGCAGGCAACTGAAAGGAGAATCTTTAAAAAATTGAATTACCGGATTGAGGTCGAACTGACATACTATATCCACATTAAGAACAAAGAAAATATCATCCTGAGCAAGAAAGTCTCTGGCAAAATAAAGTGCACCTCCGGTTCCTCTTATCTTTTCTTCATGGAAAGTCTTAAATGTAATAGAAGAACTTTCTCTGAACTGCTCAATCTGAGCTGATAAATAATGGGAATTCACTCCTATGGATTCAAATCCATGATTCTTAAGGAAGTCAAGAGCTCTGGCCAGAAGAGGTTTTCCGGCAACAGGGACCAAAGCCTTTGGAATATGGGTGGTAATCGGATTTAAACGGGTACCAAAACCTGCAGCAAGAATAAAACCGGTCATTTAAATGTGCTCCGGATAATGAGCAACACTGTTAAAAATGTCAAAATAGGGCTTGTAACTTTGCTGCCATTGAGCCTTGATTTCAGCTAAAGGTTTATTGTCAAGCAGTGACGTTCGCAAAGTGCTGTCTCCGGAAAGGATATCAAAAGGCATCTTTACAGTTTCGTATTCATAGGGCGGATCCTTAAACATGAACTCATCTGAATTGTCATTCAAAACAGCCTTGAGAACAGCCACAGTTGTGAGCACCGGATAAAAATCGGAAGCACTTGTGACATGTATCTGTATCCCGTTACAGTATTGCCCCTGCCATTTCTGGAAAGTGGGAATAAAACCATGTTCTCTGAAAAGACATCCGCTTAACTTTTGATTAGAAAGTGATTGGATCAGTCTGCGGCTGTTTACATAAGGAGCTCCTGATATTTCGAATGGTCTGGTAGTTCCTCTTCCTTCGGACATATTTGTAGCCTCAAGAAGAACCATTCCCGGATAAACCACTGCAGTATCAACTGTGGGCATATTAGGCGATGGGAGCACCCATGGAAGTCCGGTTTGTGGCCATAAAGAGCTTCGCCACCAGTTTTTCATCCAGACTACCTCCAGTTCAAACTCCGGGAAATAACACTTTTTCAGCATTAATGCCATTTCACCCATGGTCATCCGGTGGCACAGAGGTATCTGCGCCCCTCCCACAAATGAAAAATAATCAGGCGAAAGCATTGGCCCATCAAAGGGAACACACCCGATTGGGTTAGGACGATCTAAAACCCAGAGTGGTAGCCCTTTTTCCATACAGGCTTCCATGCATAATTTTAGAGTCCATACATAGGTATATGGTCGTGCACCGACATCCTGAATATCAAACACCATAGCATCAAGTCCCTCAAGCATCGGAGGAGACGGTTTACGAACCTTGCCATAAAGGCTAAAAACCGGTACTTTCAGTTCCGGATGAATCCCGCCTTCCCACTCAATCATATTGTCCTGGGTTTGACCATAGATACCATGCTGGGGGCCAAAAATAGCTGCCAGTTTAAGATCTGGATGTTTTGCCACTATATCTATTATATGAGAGATGTTGGAATCTACAGATGCTGCGTGGCAGACCACTCCAATGCGCTTTCCCTTTAATGATGAAGGGATGTTTTCAATAAAGCAATCCAGTCCGAAACGAGTCATAACTGATCCTGAAATTATGTAAGTTTTTCTACTGAAAATTATTCAGAAGAGTGAGGTTTTTCTGTTTAATTCTGCACCAGTTAAAAATACAATGAATGCTAAAAATTTGCACATCCTTTTAGAAAAACAACTACTTAGTGTTTCTTTGGGAGTTCGGGATCAACATAAAGTTAGCTTAAAAAAAGCTTTGTTTGAGGATAATCTAACAAGAATTAGAACGTAATAAGATATAATAGCTTCCCAAAAACGAGCAGCAAACAATTCAGAGGAATAAAATTTTTCCTGATTAATGACACCGCAAGTACAATAAGCGGAAAGTCATTTGCATATAATACAAATCTGTTTTATAATAAAGCGATTCTGGTCTTTAAGTTTTAAAACGGGTGCAGGTTTAAACCGTTTTTAATAATCCATTTTTCACAATAAAAAGCAGTTTTGTTCGATGCGGTAGTGCGATTTCAAGGCGAATCGCCTAATCTAAAGGTTGTTGAAAAAAGATTTTGAGATTTTTTTCACAATTTTTACCTATGAGAGTAATATTTTATGTATACTCTAACGTCGGATAAAACTTAAAGGAGGCCACGTTTGGAAAACAAAGCGACAAACTGCATTACTGAAGGTGCAGCAAAAGAGATGTTTGACAAACTAGATCAGTTCATCGATTCTCTGGGAGTCAACAGTTGCAGTCCCAGGCGCAAGGGCGATCTTATTATGATTCTTCATCAGGCTCAGCATATCTTCGGGTATCTTCCGGAGGAAGTGCAGACCCATGTTGCCCGCAAACTAAACATTCAACATTCAGAAGTCTCAGGGGTGATAAGTTTCTATAACTATTTCACTACCGAACCCAAGGGAAAGCATAATATTTCAATTTGTCTGGGAACAGCCTGTTTTGTAAAAGGTGCAGACAAGATTCTGGAGGAGTTTGAAAAAGAGCTGGGTATAAAGGCGGGGCAGGTGACAGAGGATATGGAGTTTTCCATAGATGTCGTTCGTTGTGTAGGAGCTTGCGGGCTGGCACCGGTTATAACCATTGGAGAAAAGGTTTTTGGAAAGCTGAAACCCGGTGGTGATGTAAAGAAGATACTTAGCCAGTTTAAAAACGAGGTAAAAGAATGAAACTTGAAAGAATAAACAGTTATCCTGAACTTCTGGAAAGATATAAGGCATTAGGGTACCTTCTGGGGCTTAGAGAAGAGGGTACCGGACAGAAATCCACTTTTGAAAGAGATATACTGGTTTGCGGAGGAACCGGGTGCGTTTCCAGTAACAGTACAAAGATAGTGGAAAACCTTCAGTCTGAGATAAAGGCTTGCGGACTTGATCAAAAAGTGCAGGTGTTAAAGACTGGATGTTTCGGATTTTGCGAAAAGGGTCCTATCGTATTGATTCAGCCGGACAATGTTTTTTATGTTCAGGTCTGCCCTGAAGATGCCAAAGACATTGTGGAGCAGCATTTAATTGGCGGTACAAGGGTAGAGAGGCTTCTCTATGAAGAACCGCTTCTTAAAAAGAAAATTGAGAAGAGCAAAGACATTCCTTTTTATAAAAAGCAGATCCGTATTGCTTTACGCAACTGCGGAGTCATAAATCCGGAAAACATACTGGAATATATAGCAGCTCAGGGATTTCAGGCGCTTGGAAAATGTCTAACCGAGATGGACAGTCAGCAACTGATAGATCTTATAAAGAAATCAGGATTGCGGGGAAGAGGTGGTGGTGGTTTCCCTACCGGTATAAAGTGGGAAGCTGCCAGTAAATATGACAGTCCCGAGAAATTTGTTATCTGTAACGCTGACGAGGGAGATCCGGGTGCATTTATGGATCGCTCTATCCTGGAAGGAGATCCTTGCAGTATTGTCGAAGCGATGACAATTACCGGGTATGCCATTGGAGCATCACAGGGTTATGTATATATCCGTGCAGAGTATCCTTTGGCTATTCACCGGCTTCAGATAGCCATTAAGCAATCTCGCGAGATTGGTATGCTGGGTAAGAATATCATGGGAAGCGGCTTTGATTTTGATATTGATCTGAAGTTTGGTGCCGGTGCATTTGTGTGCGGTGAGGAAACAGCATTGATCCGCAGCATTGAAGGAAACAGGGGAGAGCCGACAACCAAACCGCCATTTCCTGCAGAGAGTGGTCTCTGGAAAGTTCCCACCTGCGTCAACAATGTGGAAACATTTGCCAACATACCTCCTATAATTACCAAGGGTGTGGAATGGTTCAACTCGATTGGAACCGAAAAATCCAAAGGAACCAAAGTTTTCGCTCTGGCCGGAAAGATCAATAATGTAGGGTTGGTAGAAGTTCCTATGGGTACGACTCTTCGGGAGATTATTTATGATATTGGTGGAGGAATTCGTGGAGGCAAGGATTTCAAGGCTGTACAGACCGGAGGTCCTTCGGGCGGATGTATCACCAAAGAGAATCTTGACACTCCAATCACTTATGAAAATCTTACCGCTATAGGTTCCATGATGGGTTCCGGTGGTATGATTGTAATGGATGAAACCGATTGCATGGTTAATATCGCCAAATTTTATCTGGAGTTTACTCTTGATGAAAGCTGCGGTAAATGCACTCCATGTCGTGTGGGTAATAAGAGACTGCACGAGATGCTTACAGCCATTACTGATGGAAAAGCTGAAGAGGACACACTGGAAAAACTGGGTGCGCTGGCAGACACCATAAAGAAAACTTCGCTTTGCGGTTTGGGACAGACTTCACCAAACCCGGTCCTTTCGACAATTAAGTTTTTCAAAAACGAATACGTCGAACATGTCAGAGATCATAAATGCAAAGCCGGTGTATGCAAAAATCTGATGCAGTATTTCATTCTCAGTGATAAATGTATCGGATGTACAGCATGTGCCAGGAACTGTCCTCAAAACTGTATCACGGGGAAAGTTAAGCAGCCGCATGAGATCGATCAGTCCAAATGTATCAAATGTGGCGTGTGTTACCAGAAATGTAAATTCTCCGCGATTGAAATCCGATAACCGAATTTTTTCATCAGTAACATACTGATGTTCAGATGATAAGGAGAACTAAATGGCTCGAGTGATAATAAACGATACTCCTGTGGAAGTGTTCAAGGATGCTACAATTCTTGAAGCTGCAAAGGAGCTTGATGGTGTATATATTCCGACCCTCTGTCATATGAATCTGGAAAGTTTCAATGTGGAACACCGGGTGGGATCCTGCCGTATCTGCATGGTTGATGTGGAGATGGGTGGAAGGAAAAAGATGATGCCGGCATGCTGTACACCGGTTCAGGATGGGATGGTGATTAAGACCAATACTGCAGAAGTGATTCAGGCACGCAGAATCGTGCTTGAACTGCTGCTTTCTGATCATCCTTTTGACTGCCTTAATTGTGCCAAAAATCTCAATTGTGAATTGCAGAGTCTTGCACAGCAGTTCGGAATCGAAAGTTTGAGCTATAAAGGTGAAATGTCCCAGTATCCGGTGGACATCACCAGTAAAGCTATCAAACGGGATCTGAGTAAATGTATCATGTGCAGAAGATGTGAAACCGCCTGTAATGATATTCAGACTGTAGGTACCCTCTCTGGTTACGGAAGAGGATTTAATTCTGTTGTAGCTCCGGCTGAAATGAAACCACTATCAAACACCAACTGTGTGATGTGTGGACAGTGTGTCAATGTGTGTCCCACTGCTGCACTAACTGGGATCAGTTTTACAAAAAAGGTCTGGGCTGCACTCAGTGATCCCTCCAAAAAGGTGATAGTGCAGGTTGCTCCGGCTGTGAGAGTAGCAATAGGGGAGGAATTCGGAGAAGAGCCAGGAACCGATATGACTGGTAAACTTGTATCCGGATTGAAACAGATCGGCTTTGATGCCGTGTTCGATACCAATTTCGGTGCTGACCTTACTATTATGGAAGAAGCACATGAATTTCTGGAGCGATTCAAGAGCAATGAGAATCTGCCGATTCTTACCTCCTGTTGCCCCGGATGGGTTAACTTTCTGGAATTTCAGTTTCCGGACCTGATTAACATTCCATCAAGCTGCAAGTCGCCCCAGCAGATGTTTGGTGCGATTGCCAAGACATACTATGCCGAAAAGATCGGGGTAAAGCCGGAAAATCTTATCGTGGTTTCGGTTATGCCATGTCAGGCTAAGAAATATGAGGCCGGAAGACCTGAATTTGCCAATAATGAAATTCCGGATGTGGACTATGTTGTTACCACAAGAGAACTGGCCACCATGTTCAGAGAGGCTGGAATAGATATTACTAAAATGCGTGAGGACAACTTTGATAATCCGCTGGGAGAATCTACTGGTGCTGCAGTGATTTTCGGAGTCACCGGTGGAGTGCTCGAAGCTGCTTTACGTACAGCTTACGAATGGGCTACCGGAAAAGAACTGAAAAATGTGGATTTCACTTCTGTTAGAGGCCTGGAAGGCATCAAGGAGGCTACTATCGATATTGAAGGCCAGAAAGTAAGTGTTGCGGTATCTTCAGGGTTGGGTAATGCCAGAAAACTGCTGGAGAAAATTCAGAGAGGTGAATGCCGTTACCACATGATTGAAATCATGGCCTGCCCGGGTGGATGTATCAACGGTGGTGGACAGCCATTTATTCATGCAGACACCGACATTCTTCAACAGAGAATGAAAGGTATTTACAGTATTGACCAGGAAAAGGAGATTCGCAAATCGCACGAGAATCACTATATCCAGAGGCTCTACCGTGAATTTCTGGGTCATCCGGGAGGTGAAAAGTCCCACAGACTTCTTCACACCGAATATTACAGAAAATAACTCCTTTGCACTTCGTTTTAGAGAAAAGGATCGGTTGCTTGACCGGTCCTTTTCTTTTTGCGCCATTACTCCCTGATTCCTTATACATTTTTACTTAATAGCTCAATTGTACCAGACCAATAATGGCAATTAAGCTTTGAATGCTGTTTCTATCTGCATTTGTTCATTGCACATTGATGAGGAATCCTCCACTGGAAAGTATCTCCCTTGACAAGGGGGTAGTTTGAGAGCGCTTCGAGTGGATTTCTGGATAGAGAGGTGTTTGATGGGTGGAGCCACTCATTTTGTCGAGTCTGCGAGTATCAGGTCATTTCGACGCGTCTGCGAGGAGAAATCTTTCTTTTTATCCTCCTCCCTCATCCTTTTATACAATACCTGACAATAATGATATGGGAAAGATTTCTCACATTCGTTCGTCTCTGTCGGTGTGGTAAAAGAAGCTTTTCATCACTCCAGAATTAATTATTTATTATCTTAGTCATAAAGAATGGTCCAAAAAAAGAAGAACATCGGCTAAAGGAGAACTTATGAAAAGAACGATTCTTCTTATGCTTTTTCTGGTATACTTTGTGGTAATCAGCCATATCGATGCGCGGAGCAGGCAGTTTATTTTTGGTGCAGATATCTCCTGGGTTGATGCAGATATCGATAATGGACAGAAGTATTATGATGGAAACCAGCAAAAAGAAGTTCTCCAAATTCTCAAAGAACACAAATTCAACAGTATCAGACTGCGGCTTTTTGTAGATCCTTCAGCGTATGTTCCGGGTGAAGAATGGGATAACCCATATTCGACTAAAGGGTACTGTGGACTTGAGCGTACGGTTGCCTTTGCCAAAAAAATAAAAGAGGCGGGAATGATGTTTCTGCTGGATTTCCATTACAGCGATACCTGGGCAGATCCGGGAAAGCAGCACAAGCCCATGTCATGGAGAGAGCTTTCCTATCCGGATCTGGTAAAGAAAGTACGCTCCTATACTCGTGAGTCACTTGAAGCATTCAAAAAAGCTGGTGCATTACCGGATATGGTACAGATTGGTAACGAGATCGTTGCTGGAATGATATGGCCGGATGGAAGCAGCAGCAATATGAAACAGTTTGCAGAACTGGTCAATGCCGGAATCGATGGGGTAAAGGATGTCAGTGAAGAGATAGAGATTGTGATTCATTCGCTATCGGATAAAAATCCAAGTGGTTGGCTCAGCAATCTTATAAAAGCCGGGGTAAAGAAAGAAAGGATCGATATCTTCGGACTCTCCTATTATAAGCAATATCATGGGACACCCAATGATCTCATGAATAATCTTACTGGGATAACCAGAACGCATGATGTAAAGATTGTGGTAGCTGAATATGCAGAAGTACACGAGCAGGTGAATGATATCGTGTTTAATCTTCCGGGTGAAAAGGGGATTGGTACCTTTGTCTGGGAACCTACAAGGTGGAATGAAACGCTTTTTACTAATGGAAGGACGAACTACAGAATCGACATTTATCCTAACTTGTGGACCAGGTACGGTAACGATACATTGCCTCTGAAAGATAAGCCGGTGGCTAACCGGAAGTCGTTTTCTATTGCAGAGCAAGGATCGGATGGAAATGTATGGATAGCTCGCGGTGGGGTATTGCGTCGGGGAGACAGAGTGGTTACAGGTTATTCGATTTTGGATCTGCAGGGAAGAATAGTTGCTGCGGATAGGGGTAATGGATCAGCCAGTTTACTGAATTTACCGGCGGGAAATGTGTATATTGTTCGTATGCAAGATGCTCAGAAGCGGGATATACAGAGAGTTTTGCATTGTATTTGGTAGCGGGGGCACAATATCACGCGAAGACGCTGGTGCCTCACTGCCGTTAGTTCACACTTCGCATCCAGCTACGTGCCCTTCGGGTCCCGGAGTACCGGGATGGTCTTCGCACATCCTGTGCTTCGGTTCGGCGCTGAACAACGCCCTTCCTCTACTCCCCACACTAAACACAATTAATAAAAAAGCCTCAGGTTAAGAAACCTGAGGCTTTTTTAATATTTGGTAGCGGGGGCACGATTTGAACGTACGACCTTTGGGTTATGAGCCCAACGAGCTACCGGACTGCTCCACCCCGCGATATTTCAATGTTTTATACCTGCTTTTTATTGCAAGTATCGTGCCTTTCTCAATCGGCCCATCAAATATAATTGTTCTCATTATCTTCTACAAGTAATTTTTATAATATATTCTGATATTTTTATTTTGCGAAGATAAATGATGAAATGGGGATATGGGGTCGGACCACGCTTATCCTCTTCTATAACCAGGGTTTATGTAATTTTAACCGTCAATTTTTAACCGATAATATCAAACATTTCCTGACTCATATTTAATTTATTGTAATAAATATGACGGTCCCTGACGGGATCAGGAAGGAACGGGAACAATAGATTTTTACATGGTGTAGTTCATGGGGGAGCTAATAGAGTTCGATCTTGTGAATGTAGTCTAAATTCGAAGGCAATGACGTTCGCATTCTGATATCCCCACTAAGAGGCTAGCCGTAACTAATAAAGGGCGCATGCCGTACCATAAATATTTAATTTCGAATATCGAAGTTAAGAGAGAAGAACGTAGAACGAATCCAAGATTTCGAATTTCGGAGAACGAAGAATAGGGGACGGGGAACAGATTTTAAATAACGAATCTAATAATGAATTTCGAATATCGAAGAAAAAAAGAAGAAATCCTGTTTTGTGCGTGCGTTCGAAGGTAAGCATACGGTAAAACCAATGTTTCGTAATTTCTGAAAACCAGATTTTAGCTTAGATCTAATCGGTTCTGCTCCCAAATTAAACAACTATTCACGATTTCCTTTCACTTTCTGGCAGCCATTGAAGCGGCCGAGATGAAGACATTGGTAGAAAAAGGCGAATTACGCAATATATCGGTCAACTTAGGATTTCAGAACAGCGAATCTGCAATATATCGGTCATCTTAAGAGTTCAGAACAACGAATTACCGCAATATAACGGTCACCCTGAGATTTCCGAAAAGCGAATTACCGCAATGTAACGGTCACCCTAAGATTTCCGAAAAGCGAATTTACGCGCATATCGGTCATCCTAAGTGTTTAGAATAGCAATGTTACGCGTAATACTGGTCACCTGAAGTGTTTAAAACAGCAAAGTCACGCATGAAAAGGCACTTCTAAAGTGTTTTGTTGAGCGCAACACGCGTGGAAACGCACTTTTAAAGTGTGTGGTTGACCGCAACACGCGTGAAAACGCACTTTTGAAGTGGTAGGTTGACCGCAACACGCGTGAAAACGCACTTTTGAAGTGGTAGGTTGACCGCAATTACGCGTAAGATTGCACTTTTGTAAAGTATGGTTGACCTGCTTAATATACGCATTTTGATATTTCGAAAAAATGTTCAGGCCGCTGAATTACAAGTATAATGGTATTCAGGGTATATAGAACGGTTGATCTGGGTAGTAGCATGGGTTAGGAGCTGATGTCAGTGATGCTTTGGTTCAGGAAGTTCTATTCTCTGATTTTTTCTACTTACTTGAAACAAGGGAGGTATTGGAATAAGGTGTTATTCCATTCTACCTCCCATGTGTTATCATTTACTATTGGCTTCATGGACTCACTTGTTTTCTTCAGCTCCCGGCAACCTCTGGTTGTGGCTCATAAACCTTTTCTGATATTGTTTCACGTTTCCTGATCCGGGCAACATAATCATCGATCAGAGCATTAGTCTCTGCTACGGCTGTTATATACAGTTCCGGATTTAGCTCTTCCGTAATGTCAAGAAGAGTGAGTATCTGAAAAATCTGAACTTAATTTAATTGATGGAATTGGTTAGCAGGAGTGGAAATGTTGCATTTTTGGTTAATCGTTTAAAAATTGTATATACAACTGGTTAATCCACTGAAATTACAGCAGTTAATCGTGGTCAGACCCCAAATCCTGCAGTGGACAACTCATCCACAGCTGCTTATAAACTATAACAAATCACATTTTTGTATCAAAAACTCCTGCCCGATACAAAATCCAATAAATATCAGCTCAGATATAAGCCTTTACAGTTATTTAAACACAATTTACCTGGGCACAATAATTGCACTGTTTCCTACACAAAAAAAACAACTGTTAATTTCAGGTGTATGACCATGAATAAATACAGTGTACCTCGGTATCTATACAGGATAACAATGAAGGTATTATTTGTAATGTTGATATTGGCTGCAGCATCGATACGATCCGTTGCCCAGATTAAGGCAGCAGTAGCAGCTAATATGAAATTTGCTTTTGAAGATATTAAAACGGCCTTTTCAAAAAAAACTGGTTATGAAGTAATCTCAGTTTATGGATCATCCGGAAGACTTGTTTCGCAGATAAGAAACGGGGCACCATTTGACCTCTTTATCTCTGCAGATACAGGCTTTATAGATAGTATTTGTGTCTCAGGATTAAATGCAGGAAAACCGGAAATTTATGCGTTCGGTAAACTCGTGTTATGGACTGTGAAATCTATGGACCTCTCAAGAGGTGTATCATTGCTTGCCGATAGTTCTATTCGAACAGTGGCTTTTGGTGATATGAAACTGACCGTTTATGGGCCGGCGGCAAGAGATTGTCTGAAAAAGGTTGATCTCTGGGATAATGTCAAGGATAAGGCGGTTTATGCTTCAAATATTTCTCATGTGGCACAATTCATTGTGAATGGATCAGCAGATATCGGGTTTTGTGCAAAGTCGATCGTCCTTTCAAAGGAGATGAATGGGCGAGGGAAATGGATCGAAATCGATTCAACAATGTACAATTCTTTACCTCAATCAGCAGTGATCCTCAAGCATGGAGAAAAGAACCATTCTGAAATAACACACGCATTGTTTGACTTTTTATATTCGGATGACTCAAGAGATATACTTACTAGTTACGGATACAAAGTACCATGAATGTAATTCCAGGCATAATTTCATCGGTTCAGGAAGACGAATTGTTTGCGCGTATCGCCATAGAAAACAATGGAGTCCATTACACTGCCTGCATTCTTAATTCATCTTATGACACAACATATAGTAAACCGGGTATCCCGGTTAATATGGTTTTTAAGGAGACCGACACTATTATCTCTTTACCGGCAGAAAATGTTGTCTGTTGCAGAAACAGGTTTCATTCAAGCATAGTCTCGATTGTTTATGGAGCTATTATGACACGAATTGCTGCAGACTATAAAGGTTTTCCTATAATTTCACTGGTTGCAAGTGAATCGGCCCGTTTGCTGAATCTCAGGATTGGTCTTCCCGTTATCTGTATGGTAAAGTCAACGTCAATGATGCTCAGCAGAAGAGAGTTGGATTCCTGATGATCGATATCACACCAGTTATTCTGAGTTTCAGACTTGCATTGTTATGTACGATCATTCTCACAATAATTGGCGTGCCTATCTCTTACTGGTTGACCTCTTCGCAATCTTTATTGAAGTATTTTTTCCGTTCAGCCGTATTACTGCCACTTATCCTGCCTCCATCAGTGCTTGGATTTTATTTCCTTTTACTATGGAGCCCACTGTCTCCAGTGGGGCAGATGCTTGATAAAGTTTTTCATATAAGGCTTGTATTCAGTTTTGAAGGTCTGGTAATTGCATCAGTTATTGCTGGTCTTCCATTCATGATCAACCCGCTCATGGCAGGTTTTGAGAGTCTGTCGCTGTCGCTGAAAGAAGCATCGAATACTCTTGGAAAGAGTGATTTCGAAACCCTTATTCGCGTGCTGCTGCCATCAATAAGACCTTCACTTCTTATCGGTATTATAATGACATTTGTCCATACATTCGGAGAATTCGGACTTGTGTTAATGCTCGGAGGAAAAATCCCCGGAAAAACATTGACCTCATCAATTGCCTTATATGATCATGTTGAAGCACTTGAGTTTTCGCAGGCACATATCTATGCAGCAGTGATTACTTTCAGTGCATTTCTTTCTCTGGTACTGCTCTTTATTTTGAACAAAAAAACGCGATCTGGTCGATGATATCAATCAATGTGTCAAAAAAGTTACTTACTTCTGAAGGTCCCATTACATTTTCGGTTCATCTTGAAATCAACAAGAGAGAATTTATCTCGTTTTTTGGACCTTCCGGTGCAGGGAAAACCACAACGCTGCGTATGCTGGCCGGGTTGACAAAACCAGATACCGGCAGCATTATTGTAAATGGTCAGGTCTGGTTTGATTCCGAAAAAAAGATAAACATTCCAGTTCAGAAAAGAAATATCGGGTTTGTTTTCCAGGATTATGCGCTTTTTCCAACTATGACAGTCCGTCAGAACCTCGAATATGCAGCCGGAAAAAATTCTATGTCAATTGGTGCAATCATGGAGACAATGGCATTGAATACTTTTGCCAATACATATCCTGCAGATCTCAGTGGCGGGCAGTGTCAGAGAGTTGCATTAGCCCGGGCTCTGGTACGTTCGCCTCAAATATTGCTTCTGGATGAACCGCTATCGGCCCTTGATTGGCAATTGAGATGTACTTTGCAGAATGAAATTATAAAACTTCATAATCAGTTTAATCTTACATCGGTTATCGTAACCCATGATATAACAGAAATATTTAAAATGACAGACAAGGTCGCAGTTTTCGGAAACGGAACTGTCCTGAGGCAAGGTACACCGGATTTGGTTTTCGGTAATCGCTTAAGCACCAGATTCAGAGTCATCGGGAAAATAGTTGCATTTAAAACCTCTGAAGTTGCGTCAGTAATGACTGTCCAGGTAGGGGATTCCCTGACACAAATTGTTGTCGATACAGAGGAAGCTGCACACTACAAAGCCGGAGATGAAGTTATTGTAGCTGCCAAGGCTTTTAAACCTATTCTGTTACCACTTGCAAAAAATCAAAAGCTATAATATCAACACAGTTATGTCAGGTTGAATAACAAAAGCCAACCACGGATGTTACACGTTACCGGTATGATAGCCTCTTTCATTCCGAGATGGATTTATTTTTCTTTAATCCTTAATGTTATTCAGTTTCTACTTTTAGATTATTTTTCTGCTCTCTTTACTTAGTTATTCGTTATTCGATATTCGTTATTCGATATTCGTTATTCGATATTCGTTATTCGATATTCGTTATTCGATATTCGTTATTCGATATTCGTTATTCGATATTCGATATTCGATATTCGATATTCGTTATTCGTTATTCGTTATTCGTTATTCGATATTCGATATTCGATATTCGATATTCGATATTCGTTATTCGTTATTCGTTATTCGTTATTCGTTATTCGTTATTCGTTATTCGTTATTCGTTATCTTCTTCCAAGACAGCACTGATTTTGACAAAAAATTATAGATTGCATACCCAGAACTCCATGGGAGGTTCGCAGGGAGAAAAACCGGATTTCAGGTATGTCTTTTTGGCGGTAATATTATCTGCTCTTACTTCCAGTGTTATTTTGCAATAACCAAGCTTAAAGACTTTTTCCGCAATCTTTTTCATAAACCATGATCCGTAACCTTTATTCCGGAATTTTTTATATAGTATGAAATCGTGAATGTTTAATAGCTTTTTCATTTTAAAAGTTGAATACCCGGTAAAGCAAACTGCCATTCCCGCAATAGTATCATCTATCTTGAGTAAAAATACAAGCGAAGTCGGATGCGATTTGAGTCCATCAATGAGTTTAAGCCAATCATCACCATCAATCAAACCGATTTCGCCTCCCATGGGATCACAGCGGTATTCATTGATAAGATCAATGATTGCGCAGCAATGTTCATGGTTATCCAGATCTGCAGTGATTATGGAAAGTAAGCTTGATGTCATAATTCTACATAGTTATGAAACATATCCCGAACTTCATTTTCTGAAAAAGATTTTTTCTCTGATCGGGCGATATTCTGAAGAGTTTTAAGAAATTCGCGCAATTTTTCAACAGAAGCAGAATTTGCTTTATCTCCAAGTATGTACCTGATTCCATTTACACCGCTATGGGTTCCTATACAAAATTTAGATGGTGCATGTCCAGTTAGTTCAGGATTGTAGGGTTCATAAGAGTTACGGTTTTTAATAAGGCCATTACAATGAATACCCGACTTGTGCAAAAAAACTGATTTCCCGGTAATTGGTTTATTATCAGGAATCCGGCTGTTTGTAATTTCTGCAACAGTCTTACAAACAGATGAGATAGCGCTCGTATTAAACTTCACATATAATGATGTTGTTTCTATAATCGCCATCACAACTTCTTCAAGTGCAGCATTTCCGGCACGTTCACCAATGCCATTTACAGTTACAGAGGTATAATCAACCCCGGTTTCAAGAGCGGTGATCGTATTGGCTGTAGCCATACCGAAATCATTATGGCCGTGAAACTCAAGTACATCACCAGGAACTGTTTCAAGCAAATGTTCAAACAGCCTTCTGGTTTTCATGGGTGAAAGAATGCCGACTGTATCAGCGATTCTGACTCTTTGGGCACCAGCATCAAAAGCTGTTGAAATGAATCTTTTAAGGAAAGGCAGATCTGCCCGGGTCGCATCCTGAGCTCCGACAGAAACTGCACGCTGGTTTGCACGCGGAATTTTAATCAGCCCAGGCAAATTATCCAGTATGTACTTATCATTGACATGCATTATGTCCATATGTACTGCAGAGACCGGGAAGGAAATATGGACACAGTCGCAACCACATGACAAAGCATGATCAATATCCTTTTCATTTGCCCTGCACCAGCCAATAAAAGTGCATTGAGGAAAAAGTTTTTTTAATTTCATCAAATCGTTTCGTTCCTCCGACCCCATTGCCGGTATACCAGCTTCAAATATCTGAATACCAGCATTAAAAAGGGCAGAGATTATAGCCTTTTTATCACTATAGGAGAACGATACATGAGGAGCCTGCGCTCCATCGCGCAATGTAGTATCTATCAATTCTATATATCTTGGATTTTCCTCATTGTTTTTTAACATACGGCTGTTTTCCGGATTGAGTAATTCTTAAATTAGCCAATTTTATCGAATTATTTCAGGAGATTGCGGAGCTCGAAAATGACAGCTCTGGACCTGGAGAACAATTTGATGCAGGCGATAATGAACCAGGTTTCACCGGACATTCTTTGCATCCGCAACTCCTTTCAATTTAAAATTTGTAGCTATTAAGGTTTTGAATCAGATAAATGACAATAAATCAGTAAATTATACCTAATCAGTTAGGCCCTGAAGAATAAGCAACTTTTTACATCTCCTTTTCTTTGTTTAGATATTTTTTCCTTATTACTTCTGATTATGTATTGTTTTGATATTATTCAATTTTTTCCGATTTGATATTATTCCCTGTTTTTTTATCATCAGGTGCCTTAGTAGTTACCAAAATTTGTTTAAATTCATGTAATTTGGTATTTATCTAGCGGCTTTCCCTCTTCAAGTGCATCCAGAACCTCATCGATTTTTGATTCTGTTACTTCACCATACCATAGATTCTGTGGATATATGACCATTACTGGTTCCTTATCGCATAATTTAAGACAGCCAGTCATTGATACACTTACCTCGTCCATTCCACGATCTGAAAGTTCATTTTCAAGATACTGAAGAAGGGAGCCTGCGCCTTTCTTATTGCAGACACCCTGAGGTGTCCCTGACATCCTGAAACTTGCACATACAAAAATATGGTGCTTTGGTTTTTTCATTTACCAACTCCTTCTTGAGATTGATAGTAAAGCTCATTTCCGAGCTGAAGTTCTCCGATCTACACGAACAAGACAATAACACGAATCACACGAATAAGATTATGACAATGACACGACTAAGAGAAAAACATTATGGTCTTAGTTCTTTCGTGTTCATTCGTGTTTCCTCAATCGTGTTATTCGTATATCTTTTACAATATCTCATCCACATCCCTGTCCACCACATTTACATCCATCAGAACTGCAGCACTTCTTAACGGATACTACCGGTTGAGGTGTTTTACCATCCAACAAATTCTGAAGTGCCTGATCGATCATTCCCTCAGTAACAATTACCTTCAAACCGGAACCATTGAGGACTACTTTGGGTGATTGACCAGCCTGGTTTACAAGTATAGTGTGACAATCTTTCAACAGATCAGCCAGTTTAAGCCATCTGTCAATACCAGCCCCCGGTTGCGGCGCATTGCGGACTTCAACAAGAGAAAAGGATTCTTCATCAATTTTGAAAACATAAAAATGAGTTGCTCTTCCGAGATGTTCATTAATTAACATACCTTCTCTGCTTGCAACTGCCACACAAGTTCGTTTTTCAAGAGGATTTAAAGGCATATTGGCTGTCTCTCGTAATAATTCGTTTATAATACTGCTGTTTTGTGCTCCAAGCCGTCCTGCTGCATCCGCCCGGCACATCTGACAATGACGAACAACTTCCATGTGTCTGGAAGCCTCCCAGCGTACTTTCTGCATTATTTCATGATCCGGTTTTTCCATCTCAGCAAAAGGTGTCTCATCAACCGGATTAAGTGGCAGACAATTTATGACATTTGCCCCCAGCATTTTCATTTTTTCTGCGACTGACGGAATATGAGTATCATTTATTCCAGGAATTACGATGGAATTGATCTTGACTGTGATATCATGTGCTTTTAATGCACAGATCGATTCAATTTGATTGTCAAGAAGCACCTTTCCGGCATCCAGCCCCCGGTACATCTTATTTTTATGCCTGGCCCATGATATAATTTGAGCGCCAATTGATGGATCTACGGCATTTACAGTTATCGTAACATGGTTAACACCTGTATCTGCAAGCTTTTTCACATATTCCGGAAGTCCAAGGCCATTTGTGGCAACACATAGAAGCATATCAGGGAATTGTTTTTTCACAAGCTTCAGTGTCTCAATTGTGACATCCCCCTGAGCAAATGGATCACCCGGACCGGCGATCCCTGCAACAGAAACCGGTACATCAAGATAAGCCTGTACTTTTTCCAGATAATACAGAGCCTGAGCCGGTGAGAGTAATGCACTTGTCACACCAGGCCTGCTTTCATTTACACAATCGTATAATCGGTTACAGTAATTGCATTGAATATTGCATTTGCCTGCAACCGGAAGGTGCACTCGTCCATGGGTAGCAAGAGCATCAGGATTATAACAAGGGTGTCTGGACCTGTTCATGATATTTACTCCTTTACATATAGCTGTAGCCATCAGGAATTTTGTCCTGTTTTCGGGATAACAGTGCATTAACAATTGTATCGAGCAGGTTCATAGCTCCCTCATACCCGCATATTTGAATGCGTGAAGCACCAAAACGATCATGAACAGGAAACCCGACTCTAACAAGGGGAATATTGTGTTTAATTGAAATATGATTACCTTTTCCAGTTCCAATCATTATGTCTGGCTTAAGGTCTTTTACCATCTGTTCAATAGTATCAAAATCAGTATCTTCCATAATGGTAATATTCCGTCTTTTGTCATAGGATATTCTTTTTTCGATTTCAAAAACGATCTGACCTTCAGATGCACACAAGACAGGAAGTATCCCGATTTCATTGCAAAACGCCGCTATTGACGGAACCATTTCTTCATCACCGAAAACAACAGCCCGAATGCTGCTGACATATTTATGCGCATCGATATAGCTGTCAATACACCGGTTTCTTTCCTTTTGAAGAGACACTGGTATTTTTTTACCCGAAGCAGAACTCAACATTTTTAGAAAAAGATCTGTTGCTTCGATTCCGATAGGCGTATCAAGTTTACAATACATTGTTCCGAAATTGTTTCGCAGATAAACACCTGCACTGTTTTCTCTTAAATTTCCCAAGTCAATATAAGTCGCATTCTTTGATGCTGCCTCCTTTATGGAAGACAAATGTGTTCCCCCTTCAGGTATCGTTTTATACTCTTCCCATATACCGCTATCAAGTGTTTCAGAATAATCCAGGAGTAAGACAGGATTTATATCGAACAGATTGCAGAGTGAGATGATGTATCTCTGATCGGCAGGTGAAAGTATCGGTATTTCGATAAAGACTTTGGATGAGTCGGACTCTTCAATACAGCATGACTTTATTATAGCGGTTATTGTATCATGAAATCCGATTACATGTGAACTTCTGAAGGATGGTGTCGATACCGGTATCAAGGTAACCGGTACCATTTGCCTGATTCTATGTATCATCTGGCTGAGATCATCACCAATCGTTTCGCTAAGGCATGATGTAGCTATTCCGATAACTTCCGGATTGTATTTAAGCAGCACATTATTAACAGATTCAATTAAATTTGATTCTCCGCCAAATATCGCAGTTTCTTCACTGAAACTCGATGAAGCAATATCCATTGGTTCTCTGAAATGACTTATTAAAAATCTGCGTATATATGTAGCACATCCCTGCGAACCATGAATCAGCGGCATGCATTTATGTATACCTCTGAACGCCAGACAAGCCCCAAGTGGAGTGCAGAGTCTGCAGGGATTTACAGTAACATAAGGCTCTTTTACTCTTCTGTTAATCATACAAATCTGCTCCTTTCCGTGGTGCAAATTTCCATACAGGACTGTTCATACTCAGACTGACTTCGCGTGCGAAGTTAATCATACCTTCAAATCCGGCAAGACCTGTTTTTCTTTCGTGATTGTGGTCACAAAAAGCAATTCCAAGCTTGTATGCAAGTGGTCGTTCCTTGACACCGCCTATAAAAAGGTCAGCTTTTTTATCAATAATGAATTTAGACAGTTCTATCGGATTTGAGTCATCAACCAGGATAGTACCATCATCGCACAAAGCTTTGAGTGCTTCGTAATCCTCTTTGCCTCCAGTCTGAGTTCCGGCAAGAATTGTCTGTATACCAAGAATTCTTAAAGCTTTGATAAGCGAGATAGCTTTAAAAGCACCTCCGACATAGAGTGCAGCTTTTTTACCCTGGCAAATTTTGCGGTAATCTTCAAGAAACGGAGAAATCTTTTTTATTTCATTTGTGATAAGAGTACTGGTGTTTTCAAGTACGCTTTTAACATTAAAGAAATCAGCAGTAGCGTATAAGGCTTTTGCAGTATCATCGATACCGAAAAATGAAACATTAATATATGGTATACCGAACTTTACCTTCATCTCTTTTGCCAGATACTGCATTGAACCGGCACACTGAACAATATTTAACTGAGCGGTATGTGCTCGCTTGATCTGCTCAACTCTTGAATCTCCGGTGAGTGTTGCAATTACCTTCAATCCCATTTTTTCAAAGTATTTTTTTATTGCCCAGATTTCTCCTGCTATGTTAAAATCTCCCAGAATATTGATACTCAAAGGTACCTTATCGGAGTCGCAGGTTCCTACAAGGTGCATCAATGCATCACAGGCTGCTCTGTAGCCATCCTTTTTAGTTCCTTTGAATCCTTCGGATTGCACCGGTATTACAGGTATGCCGGTTTTTTTTGCAACTGCTTTACATACAGCTTCGACGTCATCACCAATGATACCGGCGATACATGTCGAGTAAACAAATGCAGCTTTAGGGCTGTATTTTCCTATAAGAGTAAAGAGTGCATTCTTCAGTTTTTCTTCACCGCCATAAATGACTTCTTTTTCTCTGAGGTCAGTGCAGAAACTGGAACGATGTAATTGCGGACCACTTGAAAGTGATCCGCGTATATCCCATGTGTATGCTGCACAACCTATTGCACCATGAACAAGATGAAGCGCGTCGGCGATTGGATAAAGAACCACCCTTGCACCGCAGAATGTACAGGCACGCTGAGATACCGAACCGGCAGCACTAGCCTTGTCACATTTCATTTCAAAGGAATCAATTCCTTTTTCAAAGATCTGTAAGGTACGTGCTTTCAAAAAACCGGAGTTTGTCTGTGCCATAATAAACCACATCCATTACATTACAAGTTCAAACTGTTCTTCAGGAGCATACCGGTCCTGATAATCCATCAAAGCGTTAAGCATCTTTTCTACAAGCCGCAAGGCACCTTTATACCCGACTGTCGGGAAATACTGGTGTCCGATGCGATCGTAAATAGGAAAACCTATTCTTATAAGAGGTATATCCATATCACGGGCCATATATTTCGCATACGTGTTACCCATTATCAGATCTACTTTTTCATTTTTTATTAATTGATGCAAATAGAAATAATCTGAAGACTCACGAACATTTATCGCATCAGTTCCGGCAGCTTCTTTTACTCGGGAAATGAATTTTTTCCCTGGAGTACCGGTAATGACATGGCGCACCGAAAAGCCCAGATCAGTGAGAAACTCTGTTAAAGCAACAAGTTGATCGGGATCTCCTACAAGTGCAACTTTCTTCTGATAGAAATATTGCTGCATATCAGTAATGGCATCAATGGCCTTACCCCGCTCGACCTCAAGTTCATCATCGATAACACCACCAAGTCTTTTTAATGTTTCTACAAACATGTCAGTTGCACGTATTCCTATTGGCAGTTTCAGGAGTTCATATTGCACTCCGCATTTTGTATCAAGAAGCTTTGCCGCCGGACCAGAAGCTATCGGTCCGAGAGCCAGAGTTGCCTTTGCAAATCCTGTAGTTTTCAGACTTTCAACAGTTGTACCCCCTTTGGGATACATCTCATAGTGTCCATTCTGTGGACTATTGAGAACTCCTGATGTATCCGGAAAAAGAACTGAATCTAATCCCATCATTTTAACCATTCTCTTTAGTTCTTCCATATCTGAAGGTTCTACAAAGCCTGGAAGTATATTGATATGGTCCATTTTTTTTCCAGGTTCGGAAAATCCCTCAACGATGCTTTTAACCATATTGGCAAATCCGATTACATGTGAACCAATATAGCTTGGAGTGCTCGCTCTGATAATGTATTTACCTTCCGGGACTCTGCCTTCTTCACGTGCTTTTGCAATAATCTGTGCGACATCATCACCAATGGTTTCTGACAGGCATGTCGTATGAATTGCAAGAACATCTGGATTGTACAGATTGAAAATATTGCTAATAGCTTCAAGCAGGTTGGCTTGACCACCAAAAACCGATGCACCTTCAGTAAATGAACTTGTTGCAGCCATAACCGGTTCTTTGTAATGTCTGGTTAAACTGCTGCGGTGATATGCGCAGCATCCCTGAGATCCGTGACTGTGTGGTAGGCAGCGATAAATCCCCAAAGAAGCATACATTGCACCGACAGGCTGGCAAGTTTTTGCTGGCTGTACAGTCAATGCTTCACGTTCAACAATTGCATCTGGTGTATGTCTCAGTAACATAGTTTTTCCTTCCTTATCATTCCCATCCATATTTTGCTGTAAGTTGTGGTTCATCATGCCAGGGTGCTTTTACCATACCCCAGATTTTTGAATTTATCATTCGATCAATTTCTTTATAAAAATTTATAGCTCCTTTGAACCCTGCATACGGCCCCTGATAATCATAGCTGTGCAACTGCTTCATCGGAATGCCATACTTCTGAACAACATATTTTTCCTTGATACCGGCGCAGAACAGGTCGGGATGATACTTTTCAATCAAGAGATCCAGCTCATGATGATTTAAATCATCGATGATGAGTGTTTCGGTTGGCATTTCCGGCATCATTCCCTCATAGTCATTAAAACGTATTCCTTCTTTTGTAAGTTGTTCGAGTTCTTCTTTTGATTTTCTTGGCCTATAAGCTACCGGATCAGCTTCAACAGTCAGCTCTTCAATGTTTCGCGTATCTGCATCAACCTTGATGGAAGGAATAACTTTACGTCCTTCATAATCATCCCTGTGCGCAAACTCATACCCTGCAGCAACGGTTTGGATACCAATTTCTTTCAATAGATCCTGGTAATGATGCGCCCGGCTGCCACCTACAAACAGAACTGCGGTTTTGCCTTCACATCGTTTTTTAATCTCAAGCCTTACTGCATCCACTTCTTCCATCTCTTCTTTTATCACTTTTTCAACATTTGAAATAAGGTCATTATCACCAAAATACAGTGCAATTTTTCTTAGAGACTTGGCAGTAGATTCAGCACCAATAAAATTGACCTTAAACCAGGGTATTCCATATTTCTTTTCCATCATTTCTGCCATATAGTTAATCGATCTATGGCACATGACAACATTAAGATCTACATTTTGAGCACTCGCGAATTCGTCATAAGTAGAATTACCGCTGAACGTAGAATGAAGCGTCAAGCCGGTTTTACGAAAGATCCGTTCGATCTCAAATGCGTCCCCGCCGATATTATATTCCCCCAGAAGGTTTAATCGAAAATCACCTTCCTTTTTCAAATCTCCCTGTCCGATAACATCTGTAAAAACTTTATTGTTGGCGATATGGTGACCGGCAGATTGACTGACTCCTTTATACCCTTCACAACTGAATCCAAAAATGTTGATACCAGGGTATTTCTGTTCCATTTCACGGCACACAGCATGTACATCATCACCTATTAATCCAACTGGACATGTAGAGAATATGCCGATCGCTTTAGGATGAAATATTGCAATTGCTTCTTCAATAGCCTTTTTAAGTTTCTTTTCACCTCCAAAGATGATGTTTTCATCCTGCATATCGGTAGACATGGCATAAGGCATGAAATTCGGATCATTTTCGGTGTACGGTCTGGTCTGGTTCCGCCGGGTCAACCAACTGTAGAACGCACAGCCGATGGGACCGTGGGTTATCTGCAGTATGTCTCTGGTGGGGCCGAGAACAACACCTTTACAACCAGCGTACGCGCATCCCCTCATGGTGATAATTCCGGGAATGGTGCGTGTGTTAGCCTGTATCTCCGGGACATTCTCATCCTCTTTGACATCATTGACTATTATCTGTTTCATCCGGCGCCTGGCAAGTTTCGTCGGGTATGTCTGTATAATTTCCTGCTTAACAGTTGATGCTGAAATATGCTCACTCATAATATCCTCCTTCAAATTGCATCAAGAACCGAATCACCATCTTCACCGGTTCTGACTCTATACGCCTGATAAACCGGACATACAAAAATTTTACCATCACCCGATTTCCCGGTTTGATTGGTTTTAATTACAGTTGAAACCACTTTCTGAACAAGTTTATCAGGAACAATAACCGAAAGCATCCGCTTCGGTACGAGTCTTTGAGATTGACCTAACTGCGATATGGCTTCTTCATATCCTTTTTCTGCACCTTCCAGGACTTTAAAATCGACAATTCCCTTTCCACGTCCGAGGCACTCCCGTGCATTCATTGAACTAATACCGGCATTTGACAGAGCTCTTTTGGTTTCGTTGATTTTGTTCATCCGAATTATTGCAATAACTTCCTTCATACAGCAATCTCCTTCGATTCTGAATCAGAAGTCTCTTTGATTCCTGAACTGACAGTGTAGACTTCGGTAACAGGCGAGACAAAAATCTTGCCATCACCAAATGATCCTTTTTCTCCTGTACGGGCTACATTAATAATTGTACGTACAACGAAATCCTTATCACGATCCGGTACGACAGTTATCAGCATTTCCTTTGGAATTTCATCATAGGTTACTTCACCTATTTTTATTCCACGTTGCTTTCCACGCCCCACGACAGAAACTTTTGTCACAGCAGGATACCCCGCCTCCATTAAAGCTGCGAGTACGGAATCAACCTTCTCCGGACGAATGATAGAGCGAATCATAACCATAATCAGAATCCTTTCATGTGAATTACATTTTATCAGTTAGCAATACCATACTCGATCAGCAGTTTTTCGAGATCATCTGTATGCATCGGTTTTGGAATAACAAACATTTTGTTCTCATCAATTTTTTGGGCCAGTGCTCTGTATTCATCCGCCTGTGAATGAGTTGGATCAAAATCGATAACCGTTTTTCGGTTGATCTCAGCCTTCTGAACCATATTGTCACGAGGTACAAAATGGATCATTTGGGTACCGAGTCTGGCGGCAAATGCTTCAATCATGGCTCTTTCATTATCCACTTTACGGCTGTTGCAGATAAGCCCGCCAAGCCGGACACCACCTGCTTCTGCAAACTTTACAATACCTTTACAGATATTGTTAGCGGCATACATTGCCATCATTTCTCCTGAGCAGACGATATAGATCTCTTCCGCTTTGCCTTCCCGGATTGGCATTGCAAATCCCCCGCACACAACATCGCCAAGAACATCATAGAACACATAATCAAGCTTCTGACTGTCAGCGTATGCACCAAGTTGCTCCAAAAGGTTTATCGATGTAATAATTCCACGACCGGCACATCCAACTCCTGGCTCTGGGCCGCCAGACTCAACGCAGATGGTATTTTTAAATCCGCGTTTTCTGATATCGTCAAGTTCAACTTCTTCACCCTCTTCCCTCAAAGTGTCAAGCACAGTTCTCTGTGCAAGACCACCCAGGAGTAACCGGGTCGAATCTGCTTTGGGGTCACAACCAACAACCATTACGTGCTTTCCAGCTTCAGCCAGTCCGGCAACAGTGTTTTGTGTTGTAGTTGACTTTCCAATACCGCCTTTGCCATAGATGGCCACTTTGCGCATAATATCTCCTTTACTAACATTTCGTGGACTTTTTAATTACGTTTGATAATTATGCAAAGGCTGTGCCGTAATTGGCTGAATTGCATGTGCATGTAAAATACAGGAAAACAACAATTTTTCACTGTTATTTATTAAAGTCAAAACCCGTAAAGAACTGTCTCGGAAAAGTTCCAGTGAAATATTTTTCACTGAAATAACAAATGCAACAGCGGTTATTATGTTATTTTGAAGCAGTTTGTTTATTATTTACTTCCAGCCTGATCAGTGAAATTTTTGTAAAACTATAATACAAATATGAACCAGCTATTTAGAATAAAACGAAACTAATTATACCAAGTAATTCCCAAATAAACTCCAAATTACAAAATCCTCAATTCAAAACAGAAACAGCAGTGGGAAAATTCGAAATACCAAAGAAGATAAGGAGAACGAGAAACCTTATTACAAACCTGGCACAACTGGAAGAAAGTGATAATGGCCAGTTTCTCTTGTGTATTGAATCAAGGATGGTGTATTACTTTGTATAAGTAAAAAATCAGAGAACTTCTGCAGGTTCCATGAAACTCCTGTAATCTATTTTAAGCTTATCTATTTTATAACGTATCATTCTGCTGGTATAACCGAGTTCCTTTGATGCCACATTTATATTACCATGAGCATGTTTCAGTGCATCGATGATCGAGTCTCTCTCCAATGCAGATACACGTTTTTTCAAATTTCCTGTGGATTTGATATCTTTAGTATTTGGCATCTGAAGCGTTGCAGGAAGATCATATCCATGTATAACGCCTCCATGGCTAACTATCACCGCATGCTCAATACAGTTCTCCAGCTCTCTTATATTTCCGGGCCAGTGATAATGCATCAACATGTTTATGGCCATTGTTGAAATTCTTCTTACCGGAATAGAAAGCTTTTTTGAGAATTTTTCCACAAAATGGTTGGACAATGGAAGAATATCCTCTTTCCGTTCACGAAGAGGAGGAACAAACACTGAAAACACATTTATACGGTAATACAGATCACTACGGAAACTCATGTTTTTAATTGCTTCTTCAAGATTTCTGTTAGTAGCAGCGATTATCCTGACATCTGATTTTATGGTACGATTTGAACCGACTCGTTCAAATTCCTTTTCCTGAAGAAACCGAAGCAGTTTTACCTGCATCGACTGGGAAATCTCTCCGATTTCATCAAGAAACAACGTACCACCTTCCGCCTCTTCAATGCGTCCTATTCTGGTTGTTAGTGCACCTGTGAATGAACCTTTTTCGTGGCCGAAAAGCTCACTTTCAAGCAGGTTTTCATTAAGAGCAGCACAATTGACTTTGATAAAATTATTCCTGGCGCGGGGTGAGCCATAATGTATCGCAGATGCAATCAGCTCTTTGCCTGTACCTGATTCACCTCTGATAAGAACGGTTGTATCGGTTCTGCTTACCATATTTATTTTCAGGTAGACGTCCCGTATTGCTTTTGAATTGCCAATCATGTTTTCAGGCTTGAAACTGTCTCCCAGAGCATCTCTTAATCGTAAAATTTCACCTTCGAGTACATCCCGTTCAAGCTTAGATGCTCTGCGCATTTTGACATCATTGGCAATCATACTGGATACAATGGTCAGAACTTTTGTCTCATCTTTCAGATTAAGATGTAGAGAACAGGGAACATCGATCGACAACGTTCCTACAATTTCATTTTCTATTTTTATAGGCACACAGATAAAACCGAAATCGCCAGATGATTCCTTTTTGCGTCTGTGAATTCTGTCGCGAAACTGTGGCTCATCAGAAATATCCGGAATTATTGAAGGCACACCTGTCGCTACAACCTGACCTACAATTCCTTCTCCCCGCATATAAAGAATATCTTTGTCGACTACAGTCGAGGTCGCATTTACAGCTTCAATGGTCAACACACTCCCGTCTTTTGAGAGGAGTAAAATAGTACCCCGAAGATAAGACAAATGCTTTTCAAGGAGATTTAAAATCTCGGTAAGAATCTCTTTCTGGCCCGAATTTGTAGCCAGCATTTCCGAGACTAATAACAATGTTTCAATCTGCCGGATATATCTCATGGGTCCCCTTTAAATTTCATGGCAGCTACTTGTGCAAATAGTATACCAGCGAAAAACGGGGGGGAAAATTGTAATTGATAGAACAAATTTGTATAGTTGAGGAGAATTGATACATAAAAGATGGGGTCGGACCAGGCTTATCCGATTCTTAAATCAATGGTTATATCGGATTGGCCGTTAATTTTTAATCGCTTAATTGATTCCTGTGCTACCATCAAAAATTCACTTTGTTTCACTGCATAAAAAATCGTTAAAAGTCAACTACTATGGGAATCTTTTCACAATGCCTTCAGGCACTCCATACTGTCTTTCCGATAACCTTAAAAAAATCAGAAATGTTTGCTAAACCGGAAAGTTGTACATATATTTGCATATATAATTAGTTATGGACATTCAAATCGTAAAATTGATCAACTTCCAACAAAACTTTAATTAAGGAAGACATCTATGATTACACAAAAGATTACCCCTTGTCTTTGGGTGGAGAAAGATGCAAAAGCAGTAGCAGATTACTATCTTTCTATCTTTAAAGATGGTAAACTGAAAGAATATCATAGGTATGAGAATCCTCCTGAAGCAAAAGAAGTAAGCGGTCAAGGCAGTTTTGATACAGCGGTTATGGAAATTGCCGGTGTAGAGTTCAGTATTTTAGCTGCAGGTCCATTCTTTAAGTTTAACGAGTCTGTTTCATTTGTTATAAATTGCAAAGACCAGGAAGAAGTAGATTACTATTGGAATGCTTTAACAGCAAACGGTGGGGAAGAGGGTGTCTGTGGGTGGTGTAAAGACAAATATGGTTTGTCCTGGCAGGTGGTTCCAGTTGAATATTTTAAGCTTATCAACAGTGATGATCCTAAAGTCAGAGAAAAGGCGATGAAGAATACAATGAAACAAAAGAAGATCGTACTTTCGGAACTTAAATGAGTATATCGGGAATTTTCTGAGCGACTTTGCTACAAAGTTATGGAGATCAACTAAAAGCAGACGATTGCCCAGATTGAAATGATGGGTATTGATGATTTGCGAAGGAAATAGTGATCTTATGGTTGAAGCCTGAACGGGGGATAAATATTGAAAGGAAAAGACCAATTATATATCGGTCATCTTAAGATTTTAGAACAACGAATTACCGCAATATAACGGTCACACACTGAGATTTCCGAAAAGCGAATATGCGCAATATAACGGTCACATACTAAGATTTCCGAAAAGCGAATTTATGCGTATGTATATCGGTCATCGCAAGTGTTTAGAATAGCGAGTATGCGCGTATATCGGTCATCGCAAGTGTTTAGAATAGCGATTATACGCGTATATCGGTCATCGCAAGTGTTTAGAATAGCGATTATGCGCGTATATCGGTCATCGCAAGTGTTTAGAATAGCGATTATACGCGTATATCGGTCATCGTAAGTGTTTAGAACAGCGAAAATACGCGTATATCGGTCATCGAAAGTGTTTAGAACAGCAAAGTCACGCGTGGAAACGCACTTCTAAAGTGTTTTGTTGACCGCAACACGCGTGGAAACGCACTTCTAAAGTGTTTGGTTGACCGCAACACGCGTGGAAACGCACTTCTAAAGTGTTTTGTTGACCGCAACACGCGTGAAAACGCACTTCAAAAGTGTTTTGTTGGCTGCAACACGCGTGAAAACGCACTTCTAAAGTGTTTTGTTGGCCGCAAATACGCGTGAAAACGCACTTCTAAAGTGTTTTATTGGCCGCAATACGTGTGAAAACGTACTACCGTATGGTTGGTCTGCAGAATACTCGCATTTTGAGCTTCATGGATTTACTTGTTTTCTTCAGCTCCCGGCAAGCTCAGCCTGTGGCTCGGAAACTTTTTCTGACATTGTTTCACGTTTCCTGATCCGGGCAACATAATCATCGATAAGAGCATTAGTCTCTGCTTGCAGCTTCCGCCGGATACAGTTTTGAACGTGGGAGGTCTTTAACTGGCATAATGCCACTCCTTTGATGAAAAATGTACAGAAATTGTAAGATTTATCAGAACGGAAAATTTCTTCTGACAACTACTTCCATCAAGCAGTATAAACCAATATAATCCGCCCGGCGGCAAGTAGACAGGATAGAACACCCGTACCAATGCAAATTACCTGTGTGCAATAATTTTCGAGAACAATACAAGTAACAACTGTCTACCACTTATCTGGTTTTTGCGAATTATTCCGGGTACAAGCACAAACAAAAAAAGAAAAGCTAATAACCCAAACTGCCTGAGAACTGTATTCAAGAGGTATCTTTTCATATTTTCAGCAAAGCAGATCAGAATAGTAGTAATTTATTTGATGTATACCATGAAGCAACCTTTTTTTAGTGACCTGAGCGAATAGTGAAATCATTCTCCGTTGTAGAATACTTCATCAAACAAAAAATTTTCCTACATTGAAAAGCAGTGTTACCGCAAAATGTCAACACTAATAAGTTAAAGATCTTGAGTAACATTGCAAAGTCCTGAGAAAAATAAATTCGGAAAAAAGGACAAAATACATAGCGGAGGGGGGTAGAGGGAGAGAGGGTCGGACCTTATTCTTCATTTTCTTAAATAGTTTCTGTTCATGGAAAAAAGGACTCTCAATAGCAGAGATACTTCAGCAACTGCAAGATTGAATTGCATCGGGACCTCAAAGCTCTTCTTCTCAATGTTGAACATTTTTTGGTTCCGGTTTCCAAGTGATGCCTCCGCTTGATCTCTCAGGTGTCAGAGGAATTTATCTGCTGAAGATATCCGGTACAAAGTCTTAAAGAACATTCAAACCGAATCTGGCTGTAAGATAAAAGCAGAGAAAACTCCTATTGGTACCTTCAAAAGAGTACTGGTAGCAGAGTGTGGCTGGGGGAGAGAGGGGCGGATTGTTCGACCCATATCAGGAACTTTCCTGCCGGAAGTGATCCACAGCTTATATCCGCTTTACCGGCAATAACCCTGGCAATTGCTGAATAATGTTTTCTGCCGTTTAAATCCATAATCATAACCGATAATTTCGATGTGTTGTGGTCTGGAATCATCACAGTTATTGAACCTTTTGATTTATGATACTTAATAGACAAACCTGAGTTTCGGTTCCCAAATGCATTTATTGGTTGCGAGTCTTTAACTTTTGTTATATTGCAGCATTGCTGAAAAAACTCAAATACATCGGGTAACACAATTGATACCATACCTCCATGATCAGCATTTACTTCCTTGTATTCCAATTTGAAACCCTGCTCAATCATCCAATCACGTACTGCTCTGCTTCCATTAAGAGATGGTGTTTGTATTCCTTCGGTTACAAAAAAATGGATCTGGTGAAGACTTTCCCAGGGATAACCGGATTTCTGGACAAATGGACCGGACATTGGTGCCAGTGCATTCCAGTAATCAGAATATTTTCCACCGATATACCAGGTCCCACCGCTTCCCATGGAGTGGCCGGTAAGAAACATTGATGCACGATCGATCGGATATTCATGTAAAACAAGTTCCAGAACATTAATTACATCTTTTTCGCTAAGCTGATTGATTCGTTCACTTTCAGGGGTAACCTGTGCCATGAGTTCCGCAGCACCTTTCTCATTGCCAAAAGGGGCTGAAAGCCTTAAAAAATTTCCATACGCTCCTTTGTCACCCATAGGTGAAACCAGAAGGAATCCATGCTCATTAGCCAGTCGCACCATCTGTTTGTTATTTTGATCCAGATAGCTGCTTTCATCACTACCAGCACCATGCAAAAACATCACTAAAGGTAATTTGGATTTGCCATCCCAGTTTTCAGGCACACAGACACGATATCTTTCTTCTGCATTAGCTTCTTTAAAATAATAGCGCCTATGCTGGTCACCTTTGGCTTGCCATTGGGGAGAATTCGGATCGCAAAGAGATTCTGCGAGAAGCTGCGCATCACTAATAACTGCCTGGGGATCAAGTGTTGTTCCAAAGGAGATCATTCTGTGTGCATCTGATTGTGCAAATACTTGTGTTACTGCAATGGTAATTGCAGGTATCAACAAAGAGTGGAATATTGTGGTACGAACTGTATTAAACATGAAATTTGTCTGAGGTTTCATACCAGGCTGCACCTTAAAAGATATGTTTACTTTTTTAAAATGAAATTAAGAATATCGTCAGTTGTGTCCGGTTAATTTTACGAAAGATCACTGCATTCTGAATAAATCACAAATCACAAAATCCAAAATTCCAAACAATTCCAAATTACAATACCAAAAATCTAAACAGGAAACAGCCCGCTTACGCGGAGACGCTTCAGTGGGCTTCGGTTCTTCATTAGATATTCTATTCAGATTACTCTTTCTTCCTGTTCTTTTCTTGTTTGGGATTTGGATGATTGGGTTATTGGGATTTGTTTAGGATTTGCTGATTGAGATTTGGAATTTATTTGCATGTTTTAGCCGCTTTATGAAGTGTTCTTTTGTTTAATTAACCCAGACACTAATGAATATCGCTATAGAAAGTAGCTCTGACCGTTTTTATATCGTAAACTAAGCTTTTAAAAGAAGAATACCCCCTCTTCATGAGGGGGAATTCTTCTTCGCTTTTGAAAGGATAAATTGAATGTAAAGTTATTGTATATTGGCCGATTTGACTTCCCAGTTGGAATCTTTGCAATATTTACAGCCATCGCCGACGAGATATGCCTTCCCGGTAGAGCCCAGGTCATCTTTAAGCCACCAGTTTAGCCAGGCTAACATGATCTTGGTAAACTCACCTCCATATGCTGACCAAAGATCTCCACCGTGTCCGAAACTTCTATGACTGAAGAACATAATTGGATGGCCCTTAGGAGCAATTCCATTATAATCTCTCAGTCCATTATTGTAGGCTCCGGTTTCATCTTTATGTCCTTCAAGGATCAGTACTGGTGTGTGTACAGCGTCCCATAATTGTCGGTTATCATTAAATGAGCCGCTGCTTGCAAGTCCCCATGTTGTCATACGAGGATCGTGTGCTGTACCCATTGCCAGCATTCCTCCACATGAAAAACCGTTGGAAGCTATTTTTGTGGTATCCAGACTCTGGTAGTACGGGCTGCAGGGTTTACGGTTTTGAGCTATTGCCCAGTCAACATATTTAAGCAGTACGTCTGACATCTCCATCGCACGGCTTCCCGAACCTCCTGGTGTACCATCCGAAATTACTAAATAACCATGAGATGCTAATTCTGCCAAAGCTGCTGAGTTGCTGGTTCCATCTCTTGAGCATGCTCCATTGCCCCAGACAAAGATAGGAAATTTTTTGCCAGGTCCTAAATCGACAGGTCTATAAATAGTTCCTTCATTAATTCCACGCTCAGAATTTGTTTCAACTGTAACCTTATGTGGTCCGCTGACTGAAACATTAGTCTGAACAGATTTGGAAGTCGTACAAGACTCATTGTTTTCGGTTTCAAGGATAATATCTATTGTTGACTTCAAATCGTTTATAGGTACTTTTTTGGTCTTATATCCTAAAGCTGACGCTTGCAATGAATCTGCAGTTGCCTGAAGTTTCGATGTTCTGTTTTTAGTTGAAGAAGGCGCTGATTTAACAGCAATGTTCTTATAGCCATTTGTTAAAGGAGTGTAGCGGAATGTTTCGGTATGCTTATCGATGGAGATTCGAACGAGTACCATGGTTTTTGCAGAGATAAATCTATTAATTTCGAACTGGTGAGCACCTGCAGATAAATCGCTATTGGCCATTTTGTGCAGAAGTTTACCATTCATATTAAAAATCTCAATGGATGCATGAGATGGTTTTGTCAGGTTCAGGTTTATAAGGCTATTCTTGAAAGAGATGCTCTGTTTAAAACCCTGAACAGACATGTTATTAACATGAGATATTTCTGCAACAAGTGAATATTCCCCCGAAGTGTCGGTTGTGTCTGCGATTTGCATGGATTCTATACTTACAATTGCTCCGTAAATCGCTTTCCCGTCATTATTAGTGACTTTCCCTTTTATTTCGATATTTTGCGCGTGCAACGCAATGCTGGCTAATAATAGAATAAATGCCCAGCGTATCATGTCAGACCTCCTTTTATGTAAATGTTCTGCTTATAAATTCTGCAACTGCCTTTTAATAAAACCGTTTTTAACAATTTCCTGATTTCTGCACCGGTATTTTTTGGGGAATTGCAGGTCCGCTAACCCAAAAGGATTTATGTGCTTCACGAAAAAAGGATTTCATCTTTCTTTTTACACTGATAACCTATATGGATTAATCAGGTATTTAAAAAAAGAGCTGAAGAAACCATCGGTCCTGGCCTGATGATCTTCTCATGAGTGTTAATATATAAAAAAATTTTGGTAACATTATAAAATTTAAACAAATATTTGTTTTAACAGTCCCCAAAATGAAACATCATCCTGGAAATAATGTGAGCTGTTTATTAATAACAGTTGTAACTCTTGAAAAAACAAGTAAATAACAATATGCACATTATTAGTAAGCAGGAAAAATAACAACGATTTGATTTAAATCTTTTTCCTTCTCAATTATCGTAACGGTAATAAAGTTAAAAAACATATTAAAAAAACGGTAACAAGTAGATTAGGGTGATTGGATCTCAGTTGCATGGTTTTAGGCTAAAAATAACCAAAATGGGGGGAAATACTGTTTCGGCTTTGAAAGGTATTCCTAATAGACTCGTTAGAGGACATGTTTTATGGGCTGCTGCGGAGGGATTGCTGGACCACTAACCTAAAGGGCTCTATGATTCACGCTGAATAACGCTCGGAAATCAGGTATAATTAATTTTTTGATGACAATTAAAAGAGCGAAAACATTTGTTTGTCTTTATTTTATTCATTAAGAACATGGTTTGTAATTAATTTAGTTATAATTGAATGATTATGATATCCAGGTTGCTCAAACTGGAATAAAGCTTGAAAAGGGAAAGATAAGTTCTGGAGATCTAAACCGGCAGTACGGTTTTGTGACTAATGGAAAATGAAATGACAAATTGTGGTATCAATAAAGAAAGGTATTAGGTGTTATGGCTATCGCTGCAGGAAAAAGACTACATTTGTTAGTTAACTTGTTTTGTATTGGATCATTTTTAAACACAATCAATGCTGCAGAAGTCATGCGGGATATGACTTCGATGGAAATAGTTTATGATATGAAAGTAGGATGGAATCTGGGTAATACTCTTGACGCCTGGGCTGATGGGGTCAGTGGACTGGAAACCGAGACATGCTGGGGAAATCCAAAAACAACTAAAGCCTTGATCGATGCAGTGAAGGAGAAAGGATTCAAAACTGTACGGGTACCGGTAACCTGGAGAGCTCATTTTGGTTCTGCTCCCTCATATACTATTGATAAAGAATGGTTGGACAGGGTGGAAGAAGTAATTAATTATGTACTGGATAATGGTATGTATGCCATACTGAATACCCATCATGATGAATGGGTTACCCTTACTTCATCATCGAAAAGTGAAGTAACAGATAAAATCACCAAAATTTGGGCTCAGATAGCCGATCGGTTCAAGGAGTACAGTGATTATTTGATCTTTGAGACATTAAATGAACCCCGTCTCTATGGAACCCAATATGAATGGAGTGGTGGTACAGCCGAAGCCCGAAACATACTCAATGATTACAATTTGGCAATTGTTAATACAATCCGCAATAGTGGTGGAAACAATGCCAAAAGGCACATTATGATTCCAACTCATGCTGCGACTTCTATGGATGTTGCGCAGGATGCACTTGTCATTCCTAATAATGATAAGAGGATAATTGTTTCGCAGCATACTTACTGGCCTTATAATTTCACGATGAATACAGGTGATGGTGCCACAACTAAGTGGGGCAGTGAGAAGGATCAAACTGAATGCGTTGAAGAACTTGATAGAATAGCCAATAAGTTTGTTAAAAAAGGCATTCCTGTGATTATTGGTGAATGGGGATCTATCGAAAGATCAAACACTGATGACAGGGCATTTCATGCAGAGTTTTATGCCCGGGAGGTAAGAAAAAGAGGAATGCTTCCGGTTTGGTGGGATAATGGTTATGAAAAGTCCGGTGGTTTTGCATTGATAAGCAGAAAAAACCAGACATGGGTATTTCCTTCAATTGCTGATGGAATAATTAAAGGAGTAAATGATGGAACTCCTGTATTTCAGAGAGAAAGCAAGGCTACCTTTAGCACTGTTGATTATTCATCAGGCAAAATACACTATTCACTGCCAATTAACTCCTTTATTGCCTTAAATGCATACGACATGATGGGGAGAAACATTTATAGCATGAAAAATTTTCATCAACCTGCTGGAAATTATTCTATATGTCTTCCGGCAGATAAATTTTCTTCAGGAAAATACATCCTTCAATTAAAAACAAATGATAACTCGGTCTCGAAAAAAATAGTTATAACAAAGTAATAACTGATTGCCGATTATAGTCAAATTTGTTTTTAGCTTATTGTTCCAGGTAATAATTTAGAAGGGGAGAGGGTATCCCCTTCTAAAGAAACAGCAGGCAGAAAAGCTGCATTTGGGCCAATCGTTTAAAATCCGGTTTTTGTAAATAGATGATTATTTGATTTTGTGGAATTAATCCCAAATTCTCCATTTAGACAAGGACTTAATTCAAGCCCACCTGGCAAACCTGTTGGTCGCTCCGGTAAGCCTTCGTTGGCAGTCACTTCGACGATTCTTCGAGGAGAAGCCTTTTCAATGAGAATAAACAACTCTACAAAAAGGGCCGTGGACAAATTAAGGACCCGATCCACTCTGCAAGGTACAAAGCCGGTTAACTGTCTAATGGAAAATTAGAAATTAATCATGATTTGGCCCTAAATCAGTAATGTGAATACTTCACCTTCAAATCACCTTTAATCCCTTCTGTTTCGAATGTAAGATGGTAATGTTCATCAGTACGGAAAAATGTTGCATTTCGCTCTTTAAGGAATTCTATTACTTCTGGAGCAGGATGCTTATAAGGGCGAATATGGCTGCTGATTCCAAGACTCGCATTTTTGCAGTAATCAATCCAGGCGGGTTTGTTACCATCAAACGTACCGTTTGCCGATCCATGATGAGGTACTTTAAAAAAACATGTATCGGCTGGAATATCAGTTCTTATCTTTTTCCAGACTTCTTTTTCCGCATCTCCGGTTAAAACAAAAGTGTTTTGATTAAGAGTGATTGCTAAAACAATCGATGTATTATTAGGATCTTTCTCGATCGGACTTTTAGGGGGCCAAAGCAGTTTCATTGTTGCGTTTCCGAAGTCCGGAAGTGGATCTTCAATGTCGATATCCTGATGAAAAGTGACATTTGACGACCTGCTGGCATACCTTAATAGCTCAGAAAGCATTACGGATTCATTAGATTTGGGGTACCAGAAATTTTCTGTACCAAACTCTTTCATAATGGCCTTAAGCCCCTGACCATGATCAAGATGAGCATGGGACAATATAACAAAGTCAAATAGTCTGGACTTACCTGATATTTTTTCTGAAATCCGGTCAAAATACCTTTTCAAAAAGATATAGGTTGACCGTAAATAAACTGTGTCATTAGAATCAATCAATCCTAAATGTAGCTCTCCATTTTCATCTTCAGATTCTAACAATATGGAATCGCCCCATCCGACATCAATTAAGGTTGCTGCAAGTCGCATATTACATTCCTCTTCTGTGCTTAATGCGGTTTTTTAGCTTATTTTGTGGATGTTCGTTCGATTTTTTTTTGACTATTTCTACCTGTTCCCGAGTCCAATTAAGAAATGCCTCAGTTTCTTTCCGCTTAAAGATTATTAAAGGTTTCTCCGAAACTGCTATCTCCGGTTCCCATGGAGTTTCAGTGGTTCGTTTTTTGTATGCCTCGAGGAATAAAGGTAAACCAACCCTGAAAAGGCTGTTTGGCTTGGGGTCTTCGCTCATGTGGCTTTTAGGAAACCAGATATCATTTGTGCTTACTGTAAGACCTAAATCTTCTTCAATGGTTCTGAAAAAGTCATCAACTCTTTTTTTAGAGGAGAAAACGTTTCCAGTTGAGGAATCAGAAACTATGATTGCCGATATACCGACAAGAATTACCGGAATCTGGAATTTCCCGAGGGATAGATGCCAGTCTGGATGTGGCAAATCGGTTTCTATAGAAAAGTACAGACATCTGACCATTTCCAATTCATCAAAATTCCTGACAGCATCAACTATTAAAGGTACTGTAATATTTTGTTTAGTTTTTCTCATTTTGCACCCATCTTTTTTGTGATTTATCATCTGATACTGGGATTAGCATGATTAAAACAAATAAAATCTGTATTTAGAAGTGCAAATTTATAAAAGAAGCAATTGCGCAAACACACATATAATTAATTCTAAAAAATAAGCCTGGCAAGATGCCAGGCTTAGTGTATAACCAGGTAAAAAGAATACTCTTATGGTCTGGTTATATAGGTGACAATTCCAGCACCATTAGTGGTGTCAACCTTGTTACCAGCGAAATCGGTAAGACCGGCAAAGTTAACCTTGAGTGTATCGTACGAGCCATCTTTACCCATATCAACAATCACCGACCACCTACCGGAGTTCTGAGCAGTCCACATCCATATCGAATTAGTTTTAGGTAATTTGTAAGCGGGATCACCTAAAGATGATTCTCCATTGTTACCTTCGATGACATCCAGCACAGGCTTTTTCGTTGTATCCATCGGTTCAGGAAAGGTGGTTAATGGGAGATCGATAAGTATAGATGTCGAACCAAATGTGTTGTCAAAATTAAACACGTTTGATGTTGTACTATTAATACGTGGAGGCATCTTGTCATTTACCGTAATCGCATTGGCTGCATTTAGTGGAGAAGTTGTGGTGCTGTTTTCTCCAATTACGATGTACTTAATTTCTTTTCCTAAATTAAAGCTTCCATTGGGAACATTAAAAGATGTAAATGTATCGTTTACCGACATCAGAAAGATCCAGGATAAATCGTCTGGTCTCTTATGATAGATCTGGTAATTAGAAGCATTAGCCAATGATGACCAGTTGAGAAGAATAGAGTTGGTATTGTGATTAACAAATGTATCCCTGTCTGCATCCAATGCTATAATGTTCATTACATTGCCTAACGCACCGGATTTGATCGGCCTGAAGTTAATGGGAAGTTTGTTGCTGTTACCAAGTTGTTTGCCTGTAATGCTGAAAAATCCTTTTAAAGACAGGCTAAGAGTGTCTCTGTAGGACCAGGTACCATCAAAGGGTTTGATAACAAGCTTTTTATTACCGTTTTGCCATTGCGTTTGAATCAGAATCCGTTGTGACGGACGTTTGACAACAGTGATGCTGCTATCTTTGCTTAACTTGCTGGTATCAACAGCTTCAGAAAATTCCAACACGATGGGATCGGATACGGTAAATGTTCTAATATTGTGGCTCATAACCAAAAATACACCATCGGGAGTCTCTTTCAGAATGATATCTTCAGACCTGACTGTATCCCCTGCAGATTTACCAGTAATAATGAGAGTATCGAATGTGTAAGAGAAATTACCATCACTGAAGGGACGTACTGTGATTTGATAGTCTACATGTTCAGGAAGGGCGGTAAAAATAAAAGTGCCATTAGTTGATGTGGTGGTCCTTAGAGGATTCTGAAACATCTGACCGGTAGGGCTGATAAGCATACATTCAATGATTGCACCCTTTGCCTGCAAATATTTTTCGTCTTTTTCGTAATAAATATTACCTCTCACAACAACACCTTTTTTTGCCATGAGGTATCCATCGCTTGATTGGTTCACTATTGGAACTGTGTTGCTGTTTGGATCTAAAGTTAAGCTCATTTGGTCATATATCTCTTCAAAACCGGCTTTGCTGCAGGTAATAATATAGTCACCTGGTTTAATGGAATCGAAGATTACTGTACCTTTAGAGTCAGTAAGGGCTGAGTCAACACCGATGATATTGACTTGCGCACCGGAAATGGGGGCATTGGAGTGCAGGTCAAATACTTTCAGGGTTACTCTGGCTTTGGTGTCTGCCTGCTCATAATCGATTTTTTTGCTGGAATCAACAGGAAGCAGTGTCCTTTCACAATTCAGGTTAAGAAAAAAACAGACACATGCCAATAGAGCATATGTACAAACCCGTACCTTTCGCATTATTCCTCCTTTTGGATTATTTGGAACAGAATAGTAATTGGTTGTTATTGCCAGTAATTATTTTTCTTCAACGTTCAATAATGAAAAATTAACTCGATCAAGAATATTGTCTGATGAATTGTAATTTAATATATATTATATATGCTGCTTTGCAAAAATAAATTTTTATTATGTTCAAACATTTAATATGGGAAGGAATGTACCATGCACATTATAAGGAATAGTATCCTCTGTTTTGTAATGGTATCGGTATTTGTTGTCCAAAAGGCAGAATCGCAGACACCAGCAACATCAGAAAAAATTTTAAAAACTGGCATCGGCTTCCAGCTAGGTGTCAGATTTCATCAGCCAGATCAGGTAAATCAATACATTACCGATCTGAACGATGCTTTTCTCCAAAAATACGTAGAGGGTCCGATTGAGAAAAAAAGCCTGGGCCCAGGGGCATTTTTAAGCGTGAACGGGATATTCGATATTGGTCCGCTTTTCAGCGCGGTACCTTTTGCTCAAAGCATGTGGGCCGGAAAGCAGATGTATTACACAGGCGGACCGGCAGCAAACATTCATGTAAACACCTATACCGCTATGGGTGGTCTTAACCTGTGGGTTAGAGCCATCAATCAGGAGCTCTTCAAATTGAGAATCGGTGCGGGAGTATACGGAACATATACATATGTTACTACTACTGGTGATGTTTTACATCGTAGAATCCGCGGAAGTGGAGTTGGTGGAAGAGCTCTTCTGGGAACAGAATTACGTTTAAATGAAAAAACTTCCCTGACATTTGATTGCGGTGTACCTTTTGGTAAATCCAAACTGTACCATTTTGATCCGATGACAATTGATGGTATTAAAATTAAATATCCGAAAAAACTGGATCATTTAGGATTTGAGCTGTCCCCGGGAGTAGTGTTCTACTTTTAACAGACACTATCGAAAACTCAATAGCTATATTATCATGTCAGGATGTGGCCAACGCATACGTCCAGACATGATACTTTCTTCCTGAAAATCCCGCCCTCAAAAGAACAAATAACTCTTCTATTAACACTCTTTACTAACCTGCCATCAATGGCTGGTTCTGAAAAGCAAAAGAATCCTAAACGGTTGAATTATAGTCCGTTTAGTGAATTCAGTGAATGTTTTTTTATAAGTAGATGTTGTGGATAGTGGTAATCTGTTATGCAAATAAAAGATGTTTAGTGTCTCCTTTCGGGGGGTGGATGAGACTCCTCGCTTTAGGTCGAAGTTTTCCAGTATTTTATTGCTATGCGACATTGCAATATCGGAGCTTATAATACAAAGACAGATCTTAAAGTTCATCCGGTGTGGATACCAAAATAGAGGAAAAAAGTTTTCTGGGGATTTAGCACATAGAGCATGAGAACTCCTTCGCCCGAATAACAGCATAGGACTGCATGGAAATCATTTCTGGCAAAATAGCTGCAACCATGTACACATGTTTATTCCATATCGGCAAACCAGCCTAAAAGCAAAATAATGCGGCAACTTAAGGGGTGTGCTCACACATTTTTCTGCAAGAATTTTAAAAGTGCTACGTAAGAAATTTTGGGAAGGTCATTTTGGGCACAGGGCTATCTTGTTGTAAACTCAGGAAATACCGACGAAATGATTCAATAGTATATTGCTCAACAAGATGGATTGGGGATAGACGATTTCAAATCGACAATAATTCGAACCCGTCGATTTAAAGTCGACGGAGAATTCTCAGTTTAACAGATACTATCTGGCTTCTTCACCGGCATCAGAGATGATTGTCTGTTTTGAGCGGTATGAATGCAGTAAAACAATTATTAAATAAAAAAAGGAATGGTGTTAAGAACCATTCCTTAAATTCAGAAGAATTTATGATCAATGACTATTTAGTCTGGCGTTCGACAGTTTCCTTATCGATATTTTCACGGAGTGCGTCTTTGAATGATCTGTCCAGGCTGATAGGGTCGGCATTTGGATCATCGGTATCGATAATGTACACAGGTGTTGGGTTATCCAGATATCCCACAACTTCGGCATTGTCGAAAACGAAAGTTTTGCTTTTGCCAGAGAGAACAGAGACATCCTTTTTTTCTACCCATCCGATAGTGCCATCGGAAGTCTTAATTTTATGCATATCTCTTTTACTATCAAGTACCTGCAAACGATCGCTGGTACCTACAGTCAGCATGGCTTCTTCATATAATTGGCGGGTATCACTTTTGTAGACCTTCACTCCCTCTTTAACCGGTTGGGCAATTTTTTGTGCCGAAGCGAAAAAGGTAATGGTCGAAACCAGCAACACAGTCCATTTAATTAATCGCATAAATTTGCTCCTTTTTATAATATTACCCAATTAATGGGACATTTTCGTTTATTATATCATAGTATAATAAATTCTTATATTGAATGCAACAGCAAAGAATAAAATGTACAGGACAACTCATAAAGCTCTAATCCTGAAAGCAAAAATCCATATCTTTTACTGCCTTGGTCTCATCCAGACGGCCAACAGGAGTACTGATTGGTGCCTGGTGAAGAGATTGGGGATCAGTTTTAGCCAATAATGCAATTTTTTTCATGGCATCGATAAAGTAATCAAGGGATTCCTTACTCTCAGTTTCAGTAGGTTCTATCATCATGGCCTCCTTTACGATAAGGGGAAAGTAAATGGTTGGAGGATGTATTCCCCAGTCAATAAGGGCCTTAGCAATATCCACTGCATGAACTTTATTTTCAAGCTGTCTTTTAGCACTTAATACACATTCGTGCATGCAGGTCCTCAAATAAGGCACATCATAAAAATCTTTGAGGGAATGCATTACATAGTTGGCATTAAGTACTGCGTTTTCACTTACCTCAATTAATCCTTTTGCTCCCAAAGTTAAAATATAGGCATAAGCTCTAAGACAGATTGCAAAGTTTCCATAAAAAGGTGCTATATATCCAATTGATTTTGGAAAGTCGTAACTTAAGGCATAGGTGCCATCGGAACGCTTTATAATCCGAGAAACCGGCAAAAATTGTTCCAGATGTTTTTTCACTCCAACCGGCCCAGCCCCTGGTCCACCTCCTCCATGAGGAGTAGAGAAAGTTTTGTGCAAATTAACGTGCATTACGTCAAAAAGCGCATCCCCTGGCCTGAATTTTCCCATTATTGCATTAAGGTTTGCACCGTCATAGTACAATTGTGCATCGTATTTGTGAGCAATTGCTGCTACTTTCTCTATCAATGGATTAAACAGGCCCAAGGTATTAGGGTTTGTAAGCATGATTGCCGCGGTTTTCTCACTGATGGTTTCTTCAAGTGCTTTAATGTCGAGGATTCCGTTCTCATTAGTGGGAATCGAGGTTACCTGAAAACCAGCAATCGAAGCACTGGATGGGTTGGTACCATGCGCTTCATCAGGTATTAGGACTTCAGTTTTACGATTGTTTTTCTCTTTATGATAGGCAGCGATAATCATCATGCCTGTCAATTCGCCATGCGCTCCCGCCATTGGGTGTAAAGTGTAAGCATCCATGCCGGTAATTTCACAAAGAAGCCTTTCAAGCTCGAAAAGCACTGCCAGTGCTCCCTGAGTCAGCATTCCACCGCCGACAAGCTGCGGTAATAGAGGATGCAGCGATGCAAATCCTTCCATGGCAGCTATTTTTTCGTTAAACTTCGGGTTGTATTTCATTGTGCATGAACCCAGAGGGTAGATATTGGTATCCACACCGTAGTTTTTACGGGAAAGTGCTGTAAAGTGTCTGACAACCTGAAGCTCGGAAAGTTCACAAAGTTTTGCATCTTCACTTCGAAGATATTTGCTTTGAATTGTATGATGAACAGGGACATCACTTTCAGGGAGCACAGTCCCTTTTCTTCCCTTAACCGATTCCTGGAAAATTATTGACATAAAACTGCCTCCAGCGCTTCTGCAAGCTCTCCGATTTCATATTTGGTTCTCTTTTCGGTTACAGCAATCAGCAGATAATTATTCATATCAGGATAATACCGTCCCAGTGGAAATCCTGCAGCAAAACCATAATCAATCAATTTACCCACACACTCACCTGCATCAATAGGAAGCTTTACTACAAATTCATTGAATGTGGGGGAGGATTCCATAACCTTAACCCCTGCAATAGCCTTGATTCTTTCTTTAGCATATTGTGCCTTGTCAGCACAAAGAGAAGCGACCTGTTTGATTCCCTCTTTACCCAGCAGACTCAGATAGATGTGCGCACGTAAGGCACAGAGAGCCTCGTTGGAACAGATATTGGAAGTAGCTTTTTCCCTTCGAATATGCTGTTCTCTGGCTTGCAAAGAGAGTACGAAACCTTCTTTACCGTTAACATCCACTGTTCTGGCCACAATCCTTCCGGGCATTTTGCGAGCCAGTTTTTTTGTTGCAGCCATAAATCCCAGATAAGGTCCTCCAAAGGAAAGCGGGATGCCCAGAGACTGTCCTTCACCTGTAGCAATGTCAAAGCCTTGTTCACCAGGAGATTTGAGAATGGCAATAGCTATGGGATAAACCGATTGAATCGCAAGCATTCCAAAAGAGTGTGCTTTCTCAACAATATCACTGTGATCATCTATTACTCCAAAGAAATTGGGATTCTGCAAGATAACTGCAGCCGTTTTGTCATCAAAAGCACTGAAAAGGCTTTCACGGTTACTCTGACCGTGAGAAACAGGAATTTCCACCAGCTCAATAGACAGATTAGCTGTGTAGGTGTGAAGAATCCTTCGATAAATAGGATTGACACCACCATCAACGATTATTTTTCTTCTTTCAGTAGCACTGATTGCCATCTGGCAAGCTTCATAAAGAGCCGTGCCACCATCATAAAGCGATGCATTGGAAACCTGAAGCCCGGTCAATCTGCAGATTCCGGTCTGATATTCGTAAATGGACTGCAAGGTACCTTGAGAGAGCTCGGGTTGATATGGAGTGTACGCTGTATAGAATTCGCTCCTTGAGACTAACGCATCAATAGCTGCCGGGATAAAATGGTCGTAGAAACCACCCCCGACAAAGTTGATTAGATTGAAATAGTTCTTTCTGGCCAGTTTTTCAAAGTAGTTTATCAGTTCAGGTTCCGATTTGCCTTGAGGCAGATTAAAGGACCGTGGGCGCAGATTTTGTGGTATGTCAGCGAAAAGTTCTTCGATGGAATCAGCACCGCATACTTTGAGCATTTCGCGGCGCTGTTCATCGGTATTGGCAATGTAGCTCATTCTTCTGACTCCAGAAATTTCTCATAAGCATCCGCATCCATCAGTTCTGCAATCTCATTCTGGTTGATGTTATTTAATTTGAAGATCCAGCCTTTACCATAGGGATCTGTGTTTACATCCTCAGGAGTCGTTTCGAGTGCTTCATTGACATCGGTCACAGTTCCGCTAATGGGAGAATAAAGATCACTTGCGGCTTTTACAGACTCGATAACACCACATTCACCGCTCTTTTTGAGTTTGGAACCAATTTTGGGTAGTTCGATGAAAGTGATATCTCCAAGGGAATCCTGAGCATGATCAGTTATCCCCACTAAAGCTTCATTGTCTTCGACTTTGACCCATTCGTGAGTCCTGGTGTACATGCGATCTTTTGGTGTCATTACAACTCCTTTTTGGGAAAATTATCGTTATTATAAGTAATTTGCCAGATTGTTACGTCCTGTTGCACCTTTATAAAAAGGTGTCTCAGTGATATTTCCGGTTAATTCACCACGATCAGTTTTAACAAACACCTTCTGCTCGTTAACAGCATAAGATAAAAGTACATAACCCATAGCTACCGCTTTTTGAAGCGAAGGTGAATAACTGCCGCTGGTGAGATAGCCAATTTCTTCTTTGTCTTGATTGAGAATCTTGTCCCCATGTCTGGCAGCCCTTCGGCCTTCCAGCACAATCCCTTTGAGGCATTTCTTTACAAGAGAGGAGTCAAGAACTACTTCTGAACCGATGAATTTCTTATTTGCAATAGATCTGCACAGACCACTTTCTGCAGCATTGGTGTCCTGGTTGAGCTCATGTCCATAAAGAGGAAAACCCATTTCCAATCTAAGAGTATCGCGAGCACCAAGTCCAGCAGGAGTTGCACCCAGATTGATACAATCATCCCAGAATTGAAGAGCCGATTGGGGGCTGAGATATATCTCAAATCCGATTTCACCGGTATAGCCGGTTCTACTGATCAACACCTGTTCGCTTTTATAGTAATTATGCTTGAAATGATAAAATTTCATGTCAGCAATTGGATCACTTACAAGTTTCTGGAGAATTTTAGCTGATTGTGGACCCTGAAGATCTATTTTGGCTGTTTCAGCAGAGAGGTTAACTATCGATGTAGAAGACGAAAGATGGTCTTTAATCCATTGAAAATCTTCGCTTTCGGTAGAGGCATTTACAACCATGAAAAATCGGTTTTCATCCATGCGGTAAAGAATCTGATCATCTATTACTCCACCTTTATGATTGCAGAGAAACCCATATTTGCATTGTCCGATTTTAATCGAAGCCACTGAACAGCTCAGAAGATTTTCCAGTTCAGTGACTGCCTGTGCCCCGCTGATAAGAAATTCGCCCATGTGACAGGTATCAAAAATAGCTGCAGCATTTCTGGTGGCTTCATGCTCCTTTATGATACCTTCATACTGCATAGGCATAAGGTATCCACCAAAAGGACTCATTTTGGCATTCAGATTCGAATGCTTATCGAAGAGTATGGTTTTTTTCATAAAAATTTCTGTTCAGATTGAGGAAAGAATAGAGAGTGACTTATAATTAATCCCTGCAAATGTCGGTAAAGAAACATAAGCAACGTTCCATAAAATACAATGATGAGAAGGGGACTGGGAAGTTTAAATAAAAGTCCCGGAGTTTAGAAGATGAAAGGAGGAAAAATGGTCTCCAGGACAGTGATATCTGCCACAATACAAGCTGACCAAAAATCATCTGGCAAGTATTGCACGGCCTATGCTTTCAGCTTTCTCTTTTCCTTCCAGATACTCTATAATTGCCAGTGAAAATTCTATTGCAGTACCTACACCACGGCTGGTTATAACGTTTTCCCACACCGATACCGCCATATCAGAAATCTCTGCTCCCTGCAGATCTGCTTCTACTCCAGGATAACAACTGACTTTTGCACCTTTAAGAATTCCTGCTTTGGAGAAGACCTGTGGAGCTGCGCAAATGGCTGCGCATAAAAGTTTCTGTGAATAGGCATTTTTTACCAATGATATTACTTTGTCAGAATTACTCAGATTTGTGGTTCCGGGTTGTCCTCCCGGCAAAATGATTCCATCATGAAGTAAAGTATCAGAACTAAGAAGTGATTCTGCTTTAATTGTTATGTCATGAGCTCCGCGAACCTCCATCGATTCCAAACCCAGTACGCTTACAGTGATATTTGCTCTTCTGAGCAGGTCAATAAAGCTAACTGCTTCGATCTCTTCAAAACCATTTGCCAGAACGGTAATTACATGAGACATTTTGTACCCTCCTTACATTTTAATTTTTATAAGGTCGTCTGTGGAAAATCCGGGAAAACAGGAATGCTTCATCAGCTTAAGATACTCTGGATTCTCTGCATGGTAAAAAGTGATTTTTTTTGCCTGCATCTGATTTAACCTTGCAAAACGAGGACTGTGGCTTGAGGGCAGCCTGATAATAAGAGACTGTACGCCTTTTGTGCTGATCAGCAATGTGTCTTTTTTGCTCACTACATTGCACATCTGTTTGGATTCATTTGTTAACTTCCAGTCAAAGATGTTATCCGGATAATTGGGAAAATTGGGAACGAATCTGAAATTAATACTATTATAAGCAGGGCGAGACCAGGTTCGAATAAAATTGCACAGAGTCCCAAATTCCTGATCTCTGTAATCAAAACCATGGTCCTGGTCAGGATAGATCTTTGAAATCACCTGTACTCCACTATTTGCCATATATTCCAGGAATCGGTTTATTATTTCCAATGGATAAAGTCGGTCATTTCCTGCGTTTACATTATAAATCGGCCTTTGCATCAGATTTTCAGGAAAAAGTTCCATACCGGTCATAGGAAGTAAGCCACCATAACCTGAAATTGCAAAAAAACCGGCAAAAGGTGCATAGATGGCATTTGCAGCAGCCCAGCATCCGGTTGCACCATCAGACACTCCGGCAAGAAATACTTTACTACTGTCGATAGGGTAGTGAAGAGTCATAAAGCGAAGCGTCTGTAGTATCCTTGACATTCCATTTGGACTCCACCATCGGGCACTGGCACTTGCAGATGGGCTGGCCAGAAATAGTTGCATGCTGTCAGCCAAAGGTGAAAGCATCTCAAAAGCACGTGCTCCTTTAGTATTAACTGTTGTTCCGGTACCACCATGAAGATAAATTATCAGAGGGTAAACCGAATCCGGTTTTATAAGTTCAGGAGTCTTATATCCCAGTACATAGGCTGTGTTGGCCGAATCATACAAGGTCTCTGCAAGTGCACCGGTCGCTGAGTTTTTTCTGATTTCTTTAACCAGTGAGTTTACTGTTTCCCTGGTAACAGAGGTGAGGCTGTTGTTAAATTTTTCTGAAGGATTAATAAACCAGGAACTGAACGTTTGAAGATCTGTAGGTATCTTTTTTGTACACTGGACTATGGCTATTGTTAAAATGAGAAGAGTTGCAGTTTTAAAATTTATTTTGAATAATTTTTTCATAGTATTTTTGATCAGTATTAATTGGTATCACCTTATCCAATCCTACAATTGAAAATATTTCAGTTATATCAGAAGCTGCTCCGAAAATCATTGAACCAGAGCCTTTTTCCAGAAGTCTTTTCTGGAAATTTGCCAGCAGGGTAATAGCACTGGAATCAATATGAGTTACATTGCTTAGGTCGATCGCAGTTTTCAGGTGTCGATGTTTTTCAGCCTCATCAAAAGCCTGACGAATCCGGATCAGGTTCTTAACTACGAATTTACCATAAAGAATGATGATAAACCAGTTATCTGCCGTTTTTGTTCTTATTATCATTTCTTCTTCTGTTTGCATACTTTTAAAATATATCTTGATTAACTTCATTATAGAAGATAATTGTAACTATTCAGGTATCTGATGGCAAAAAAAAATAACGTTATAATATCAAATATGAAGAAAAAATGGGAATTAATATCAAAACAATATCTAATCAGAAAGTAATCAGAAGTAATCTGAACAGAATATCTAAACGAAGAACCGGAAATATTAAAACTACTTAAAGGGCTTATCTGGTTAAGGTTTCAATTCATGAGCAGTAACCATAATTTTTCACAACCATCACACAGAATTTCAGAAAAATTTATGTTCGCTGCGAGCGTTTAACTGAAGATGACCTTATGGAATATACGCGAATAAGAATAAGACCATGAATAGAATATATACGATTAAGCCTCTTTAATTTTGAGTGTTTAAATGTGTGAAAAACTTTTTGCACAATAATACCTGTTCTTGGGGCAGTTTACGGTGGTAAGACTCATGGAACAGAGAAACTGAAAGTGGATGGAAAAGAGGCAATACGGTATGCTGATCCGTTTAGCATACCATAATAAATAATAGAATCTGAGAAACAGAAGTTTATCCTTTGGCTCTTTGTTTCGATTTTGAAAATTATATCCTTATTGCTGCTTTTGAAACTGGTAAATAAACTGATTGCTTTCTCTGGTTTGGCTGCAGGGTTAACGAGAACTGTTCTTGACGAACATTTTATTTTTTTTATCGAAGCCTCTGGAGAGGTTTCAATAATTTCAGCAGAAGAGGTATTATTGAAAAAAAGAATTTTCTCTACCTGAACATTTCTGAGATGTCGTATCCAGGCCTGTATTGAATAATTATATAATCTTTCAAATTCGTAACCCGAGTCACTGCTTAAAATCCAGACCCCTCTGTATGGCCAGCAGACAGCTACGACTGCGCAGTTTTTTGAACAGAAACGTTCCAGATAAATCTTATCATAATTTGTTTTCAAAAGAGAAATTGCTGGAAATAGAAGTGCAAGTATTGGTAAACACCATTTTAAGTAGTTCATTGTATACTTTTTGTCTATGGAAATAAAACCGATTAAAAAAAACAGATAACCAAATAACATTTCTACATAGGGTTTGTCCATTTGTACCACACACCATGGAACCCGATCTGCCAGTTTCGAAACCCAGATAAGTAAATCCATCATGAGAGCTGATATTTTCATACAGCCGGAACTTACGGATGGAACAATTGTTTCAAAAAAAAGACTGATAAAAAATGACCACATATTCAGAGTCATTACACCTACAGAGATTAGATTTGCCAGCAATCCAAAAATTGAGATCGATCCGAAATGAAAGATTAGAACCGGCAAGGTACTTAAAAATCCGGAAAATGAAATGTTGAACGTTGCGATGATTCTGGACAGAACATAATCGGCTGTTGCGGACTGAATTTCAGGGACTAAGCGGTTGAGAACCGGTGATATAGTGATAATGCCGATTGTGGCAGAGAATGATAGCTGAAACCCTGGCAGGAAAAGACTTTCCGGAGAGTGAAGAAGCCATAAAGTGCCGGCAAGTCCTATTGATTGCAGTGAATAATTTTTCTTTTGATATAAAAATGAACCGATAATAAGAGTAGCCATGATTGTAGCCCGAAAAAGTGATGGAATAAACCCGATAAAAAGCTGGTAAAGCCACAGCACCACCAGTGCCATAATATGTTTTACTCTTTTTGATACAGGGAAAAGTGCCAGAAAAATGTAAGTTGCAGCGATGAGCATACTTGCGTGAAGTCCAGAAATTGCCAGAAGATGGTAAATTCCTGATTTTCTGAAACTCTCCTTAATTTCGTCTGTGAGATATTCACTTTCTCCTAAAAAGGAAGCCCGAAGAATTGCTCGATGTGCTGGATCACTTAAACGGTCTAATACAGTTAAGACTCTCTCTCTGAATTGCTCTGCAACTTTTTTCAGGGGGTTGGGAGAGGAGATGATGTAAATAGAATCTACTGCCATTTTAGCCCATATATCTTTGGATAACAACACTCGCGATTCATTGAAATCCCAGGATCTCAAGGCTTTGCGAGGGGCTTTGCAATGACCATAAACTATTACTTTGCCACAGGAGACCGGACTTACCTTTCCCGTGCACTGGATAACCTTTCCTTTCAGTATATTAGCTGAATCGAAGGAAGCTGTCTTGCATTTAACCAGAAAACGATACCCCTGTTTTACTGGAACTGGACTGGAGATAATATATCCTGATATTCTGTGACTGCCTCGGAGGGTTTGTATGTTATTTAACAGAGATGAAACGCAGTGATGTTCTGTTGATCTAAGAGTGCAATAAAGCAAAGAAAGGAGAAAGAATATTATAAAGCGGACTTTTCTGGAGTGGGAAAAAACTGCAATAGAGAAAGAAAACATTGCTGAAACAATTTTAATGATATAGAATTTATGCATTGATGGCAGTATATTTAATGATTCAATGGGAATTAAATCAAATGTAATTATTCCTATTGATACTGCTGCCCAGCAGATAAGCCCAGGAAAGCGTGACCAGATAACTAGTCGCGGAAATACACTGGAGAACCAATTACACAATCCAGTAGTGTTTTTCATCAATATTGAGGCCTTTTATGCATAAATCTCGGTTTAATGTAACATACAGGCTAACCAGAAAATTCTTCGGACAACAATAATCTTCTTAATTAATCGAGAACGCAGACAGATAGTTATTATTAGCGGTAAATCTGAATGGAAAAAGCAAAATGTATACAAAATTGATGCGTATCAGTAATATAATTAATTTATATGCTCTAAAGATCGAATAAGGGAATTTTTCTCATGCTTTAGCAGTATTGAACCTGAGTGTTAAAGTCCTGATTTATGGAAAATACAGCATCTACGATATTAATTGTTGACGATGATTATGAAATCCGGGGGATGATATCTGATTTCCTTAGAGATAGTGAATCTTATAATGTACTGGAAGCTGAAAATGGGAAAGAAGCTCTTGAAATACTGAAAAATAATAAAACCGATCTGGTTATCTCTGATATTAATATGCCTGAGATGAAGGGCTTTGACCTGCTAAAGGAGATAAAAGAAAGGTTTCCGTTGATTAAAAGAGTTTTGATAACAGCTTACAATGTTGAAGATTACCTTAATTTGGCCTTAAAATATGATATCGGCAACATATTTGTAAAAACTGCACCTTTTAATTTTTCCGAATTCTCCTCTATTATCGCTTATCTGCTTAATGGTGATATATTTGGTTTATCTCACTACTTTGATGAATCGGTTCCAATAAAAGAAATGAAGATACGCAGTTCAAGATCTTTGGATAAAGATGCCGAATTGATTATCGATCAGATTGGACCAATCGATCAGCCCAAGCGTTTAGAATTAGTAATTGTTGAATTGCTTACCAATGCAATATTTTATGGAATCCGTAATGAAATACCAGATAAAAAGGAGTTGTGGTCTCATGATTTCCTGCTTCCTGAAAATCAAGCGATTCAGGTCTCTGTTGCCAGAGATGATGAGAAGTATGCCATTTCGGTGAGTGACTTTGGGGGAAGACTGAAAAAGTACGATATTCTTTACTGGTTAAATCGGCAGATTAGCCGTAACCAGGATGGATTGCCTCTGGGACTTTATGATTCCCATGGCAGGGGCTTTTTTATTGTACGGAAGTATATTGATCGGCTTATCATTAACATTGATCAAACCCGCAGAACTGAAATAATAATCATTAATTACTTTTCCAGAGTATATAAAGGGTACAAACCTCTTTACATAAATGAAATATGAAGTTTAGTTCGAAAGTACCAACCAATGTTGTACCAGGGACAAAATTGATTGATTATCTGGTACAGAGATTTACCTATCATAACAGGGATGAGTGGGTGGAAAAAATTAAGCGTGGAAAGGTCATGCTTGATGAACGCTACCCTCAACTGAAAGAGAAGATAAGTCCCGGAATGATGATTGTCTACGATCCTGGAGATTTTCAGGAACCACCGGCCAATCTTGATTATTCGATTATTTTTGAAGATGAGTGGTTTTTAGGAATCAATAAGCCATCCAATCTTCTGGTGCATAGGGCTGGAAAATCTTTTAGAAATAATCTTATCTATCAGCTTCGTCATGTGCATCAACCTCCATTCAGCACAGCTCATACTGTCCACAGATTGGATAGAGACACGTCTGGAGTGGTACTGGTTGCTAAAACCGCCAAAGCCAGAGCTGAAATTGGTAAACAGTTTCTGGAGTCACAAATAGATAAAGAGTATGTAGCTATTGTCCAGGGAATCCCTGATATCTCCATTCACAGAGAAGTCTGCTTATCAATAGGCAAGTCTGTAACCTCTGAAATTACTTACAAATTTGGTGTAGATCCCCAAGGAAAAGAGGCCACAACCTTACTTAAGGAATGTGTGGCTCTTGGCAGTTGTCATTCCATGCTGATAGTGAAACCTCTGACAGGAAGAACCCATCAGATACGAATTCATCTTGCCGCTATCGGCCATACAATAGTGGGGGACAAGCTATATGGAATGAATGAAGAAGATTATATAAGATGGAGAGACAGACCTGAAGAAAGAAATGATGAATTACAATTTCCACGCCATGCACTGCACTGCAGGATGATGTCCTTTTTTCACCCTTATACTAAACAGACTGTTACGCTGGAAGCAGAGTTGCCGAAAGATATGCTGGAATTGGCAGAAAAACTGAAGATTATTTAAAAAAAACGGGGCCTCCTGACCCCGTTTAACTTTTGCAAGTTATTTTTTCTTTTTTGCAGCCTTCGCTGGTGCTTTTGCCGGTGCTTTTGCAGAAGTACCTACAATTGCATCTTTGGCGGCTTTTGCGACTTTGAATTTAACAACCTTTTTAGCAGGAATTTTTATCTGCTCTCCGGTTGCCGGATTTCTTCCCATTCTGGCTTTACGTTGTACCAGAACGAGCTTTCCAAGCCCTGGCATAGTGAAACCATTTTTAGCTTCCTTGTATGCCAATTGTGCCAGTGTGTCCAAAAAGGACTTGACCTGTTTTTTCGGAAGCTGAAGAGTTTCCGACAGCTTCGCGACGATCTGAGATTGCGTCAGGCTCTTTCCTGCCATGCGCTCTCCTTTTGTTGAAACAAAGTGGAAAATTGATACTGATATTTATGAAATCAAGTATAAATCAGTGCTAATCTGTTGTCCAGAAAAATTTGTTTTATATATTCATTTTTATACTGAAAACAGGGAGAAATATGCAATTTTACAATTTTTATCACTATAATTATTGGTCGATGAAGGAATAAGCAATGAAAATATTGTTATATACAGTATTTCTTAGGACCGCTTTAAGAAAAAATGCATAAGTTAGGTTTAAAGAAAAAGCTAAAAACTACCACCCTAACCAGTTAATCAGGAGCAGCTCCGATCAAAACCAGCTATAATATCATCTGTAACTATTGATGACAGAAAAAAAAGAATAATGAATTTGACCTTTTAACAGGTACTGTTAAAGGGGTATTTTAAACGTTCTGTGGTCAGTCTGTGACTGTACTTTACTTTGAGAAGTGAATGAAAGATCGGGCTATGGTGGTCGAAGCATCTATAATGAAGACACTATTAATTAAGACCGGCTATTGAAAAATGTCTCTTCGCAGCGAGACTATTATTCCTGGAAGAGTGCTATTCATAAAAAGGTTTATGGGAAAAGTGAAAACAGTTTTGCATAAAATATGTGCCCGCACCGTTACCAGATTAATAATATCAACATTTATAATACTTACGATCAACAGTATCTCTTTTCCGATTGAGATTCATTTTGAAGGTGATGCTCCTTCATATCTTGACTCTCACCTTTCTGAGCGTGAATATAAACGTATAGCAAAATTGTTTGGACTATCACAATCAGCCGAAACCTCTGCGGTTATTGTCACTTTTTATAAAAAAGCCGAAGCACCAGTATTGGGTATAAAACTTCCTGAATGGGGTGGAGGTGGAGCTCTTGGAATCGATAGTATTTTTATTCCTCTGGATGTTGAATATGCATTTTTCCATCAGGATTTCCAGCGCATAATAACTCACGAATTGGTTCATCTGATTATCAACAGAAAATACGGTAACGTTAATATTCCACGCTGGTTTCATGAAGGAATGGCCATGGCACTGTCAGGCGAAATCGATTCTGATGCACCTGTTACTTTGTCAAAAGCGGTTTTGAGCAGAAAACTTTTACCTCTGGATTCTATAAAGTATGTAAACAGGTTTAAAAGAGATAAAGCTCATCTGGCATATTGCCAGAGTCATTTTGCAGTTCAGTTTTTAATGTCGCAATACGGACAGGACCTTCTGCCCGAACTGCTTTCAGAAATTAAAAACAAGTCTTCATTTGAGTCGGCATGTATTCATGTTTTTGGACTAAACAAAAGGGAGATAGATTCAGTTGTAAATCAGAAGATCCGATCACAATACCATTTCAGTTTTTTGCTGACTGATACATTTTTCTGGATTCTTATTCTGCTATTGGCAATAAGCGGATTTGTAGCTACTTTCTTACGTAAGAAAAAACTGATAAAAGAAATGGAGTTGGACGAAAAAGAACAAATCTTCAATGACCAGGAAGGTGAATAGTAGAAGAAAATGAACCTAGGCTGATTTAAGGCCAAGCTTTGAGAATCGCTCGATAAAAAAATTGCAACAACCGACCCAACAGACTGGTATATTTTCGGATACACGAGGATACTGCTGTTTTGTTTAGAATTGCTATCAGGAACTCCTGTTACTTTCACGGAATTCGATTTTTCACCATAGTGTATTTTAACTGATTCAGGCAAATTCATCTATGCTGTTTTCGGGGAGGAGAAAAATGGATCTTTATGCAAAAAAGATATTAGGTTTTCTACAGGCAAATCCCAATCTTGATCTGGAAGCAACGGATATTGCCTTTCATCTGAAACTGGATGAGCAGTTTGTACAAAATTACATGAGTCAATTGCTTCGTCAGGGAGCGGTTGTTAATCGCAAAGATGAATATGGCAGAATCTACTGGCATACCCATGATGAGGAATCGGAGATTGCAGTTATGGAGCCTGTAACAGTTTCCAACCCCGGATACAATGTGGAAAAAAAGATTGAAAATGATGAGCTTGATAGTTTTTTAGACAATCAGAAGAAAAAACTGCCGATCATAAATATTATGTTTATTGTCGCTCTGACAGCAGCTTTTGCTGCATTAGGTTATCTGGGTTTGGAGTCAATCAATGGTAAGATTAACCGGGTCTCTGATTCCATGAAACAAATAACTGATAAAATTGTGGTAAAAACTGAGTATGATCAGCAGAAAAATGAGTTTTCATTAAAAATGATAAAAATGGAGAATGAGATAAGATCTCTTACCAATTTGGTTGATAGCCTTAAAACTGTTATTGCAAGCAAAGAAGCAGAGAATAAACCAAAACCCAAAATCAATGTGAGTAGAACAAGAAAAAAACGCAAATAAAAAAACCTCATACAGAATAACTATATGAGGTATTAAATATTAAGAAATCAAATGCAGAATTATTTTAATTTTTTAACCTGTTTCCCAATATAATCCAGTTTAATAGCTATTGTATAGCCCTTATAACCTTCTTTATTGCGAATATTTTCCGGAACCAGCAGTGCTTCCACAGAATCTGCATCCTTTACACCATTAACCTCAACCGGTATGCACTCAATGACTTTAGAACCTGTACGAGGCGCAAAACTGACTTCCAGAATCGTGCCTTTGGGGATATCATTATTAAATGCATCAGAGTAGGAATTATCCTCCCAGAGCGTTTCAATTTTTTCTCTCTCCAGAGTCTCTTCTACCGATAAACGATCTCCCTTTTTAATTTCGTTATTGGAACCGCATCCTGCTATTGCAAAGACAATTATTGAGAGAAACAAAACCAGCTTGGTTGCTCTAAGCATTAAAAACCTCCTAGTATTTTATTTTTTTCTAAAAAGCAGAATCGATTATTCTGATTTTCTATAAAATTAACACACTACACCTTTGAAGACAACCATTAATGAATGTTTTTTTAAGATTTTTAGTAAAAACCGTTCTGCTATCCCGGTTTTTTTACGCCATTATACAATAAATTCTCAATTAAAAAAATTATTTTTTTGAAAATAATTTTTGCATTTACATTTTTTTCTGCTTTTTTAATTAAATAATAATAATAATAAATAGTACACTGATTATTGGGGAAAGAATGCTGCATAGCAGTAAAATTAGTGCAAATATCACAATTTCAATTTGGGCAAGAATTCTCGCAAAAGGTGTTTTTATGAAAAGGCTCTAATTGTATATCAAAAAATGGAATTGTTACGGCTGATCGCTAATAATACCTTTAAAGGAGAGTGTTAATGAAAAAAGATCTTGGACAGATGACTCCTGATGAACTTGGTAAAATTTTCCCAATAAAACTTTCAGAACATAAAGCAGAATGGTCAGAATTTTTTAAAACAGAAAGAGAGTTGATTTACCACAGAATCGGAAAGCATTTCATTAATAAAATCGAGCATATTGGAAGTACCGCAGTTGCTGACCTGATCAGTAAACCTACTGTCGATATCCTGCTGGAAATTCAAAAAAGCACTGAAGACCATAGGGTTATCGAAGCATTGAAATCTATAGGTTATCATTATATTCCCAAGCCAGAAAATCCCCCTCCTCATATGATGTTTGTTAAAGGCTACACTCCTGAGGGGTTTAAGGGTCAGGCTTACCATATACATGTGAGATATCCCGGTGATTGGGATGAGATATATTTCCGAGATTATCTTAGAAATAATGCTGAGATAAGAAAACAATACGGAGAGCTTAAAAGGATACTGGCCGTAAAATATAGAAACGACAGAGATGGCTATACCGATGCCAAAACAGAATTCGTAAAAAGGATTAGCGAGCTTGCCAGGCAGGAGCGGAAGATTTCAGAAAATACGAATCAATAATACCCTTGTTTTTCACAGATGGAGTAGTTATTAAGGTATCTGAAATAGAAGATCCATTTCATGGGGCTCTTTTTATTGAACATAAACCGGTAACAATCACTATTGTGTCTGAATTCAAAGATATCTTTTTTCTGAACCACATAATCAGTGATCTCTTTTACCGGCCAACGCAAAACGGAAGAACCGGACTCGAATAACAGTTCTTCTCTGGAGAGAATCAGAGTTCCATTTTCCTTATTTTCAAACACGTGTTCATTGTTTTCTGTCTGAAGTGTAACATTACTGCTTCTAGTTAGTTCATTTTTTCTGTGGGTGAGAAATTCCTGGACTCTTTCTTTATGCATATCAGACCAGTCTTTAAGATCTGGAAGGCAGCAAAATGAAGGATCACTAGAGGTAAGTCTGCAATGCGCATCAATATCCCAGGAACCGTTACAGGAAGTACATTTGATGGTATTATCATTGGTAATCAATGTATCTTCAGCTCCACAGTGCATGCAGATCCATACAAAACGTTCAAGACCTTCTGCCAGTCTAACACCAGTAAAAGGAACTGCCGCATTCTCAGGATCTTTTATATCATTCTGATAAATGTAGGATTTAATGGTATCAAAGATTTCATCAGAACTGAGCTGCTCAATATCGGCCTGTTCAAGAGTTTTAAAATGAAGCAGGATTCTTCCTTTGCGTAGTGAATCTGCCCACCATGGTTTAGTAAGGAAATTACCCTGAAGTCTGACCATTACTAAGGGACAGTTGACCTTTTTGATAATCTTCTCGATACCTCTATAAAGGAGCTGAGTTTCTCCATCCCAGGTCGTTTGTCCTTCAGGAAATATACAGACGGCTTTTTTATTATGGAGGCGTTCAATAGTTGCTTTCATTGCTTTAAAATCGGATGCTCCCTTCCTTTTAGGAATAGAGTCGATACTTCTCAGGTACCAAGCTGATAAGCTTTTTCCTCTGAAACCATCATCATTAACCATAAAACAGAATGGTTGATGAGAATAACCTCCAATCATCCATGGGTCAAAAAATGTCCCGTGGTTAGCAATAACCATAAAGGGTGCTTTGGGGAATTTTTGCTTTCTGTCAGCTTTTGAAAACCGGTAATGATGTTTTATATAGGTTTTTACAAAAGGAACGGAGAAAAGATTCCAGATTATCCACAAGAAAACAGAACGGAAAAACTTCATGGAAAAAATGATCCTTTAAGAAAAAAAGCTTAGTGATTCTCTATAACCATATTGATGGTAAATTCGTGACCGTGATAATATAATTGGATATATATTTAAAAGAGTATATCAATTAAATTGACATTGTTCCTACTTTGAAGAGGGTTAAGTGATTGAAATAATGTAGAGTACAAGTTCAAAGCATAACATGTTTTCTGATCTTTTCAGAATAAGCTTGAGATCAGAAAAATACCACTTGCCCAATCTGTATAACAATCAATACAGATAAAAAAGTCGTTTAAGGGAAACTGAGTCTTTTCCACCTTACTAAGAAGGGGATGGTATGCAAAATCGGGCATTTTCGATAGATGATATTTTGCCGATTATTAAAAATGTTACCATTTTCTCCGGGTTCAGTGATTCGCAAGTCAGAGTAATATTTGAGAACTGCACTATTGTTGATGTAAAAATTGGTGAAATAATTCTTCTGGAGGCAACACCGGCAACAGAAATATTTATCATACTTAGTGGCAAAATCACCATAGTATTAGGGCTTAAAAGTGATGATCCTATTGTTTTATCTGAATTTGGTTCTGGAAACTGCATCGGAGAGGCTTCAGTGATTGGTATTCAGGACCATAGCGCATCTGCCGTTGTAACTGAAGATGCTACATTGCTTGTCTTAAGCAGACAGGTTCTGATGAAAATTTTTGATACAGATAAATCTCTTTTTTCATTGCTCATTCTTAACATAGCTCGCGAAATCGCCCGCAGACTTCATCATACCGATGAAATTTTGCTCCACTATGGAAAAAAAGACAGATCTATCTATCCCACATTTAATCCTAATCTGCTAAAGTAAGCAGTTTTCTTCCATTCTCAAAAAATCCGACTCTTTATAGAATTACTCAAATCCATGCTGTCTAACCATTTTATCATCTTATACTGATCAAACCACGGTGAATCCGTTCCAAACAGAATGTTTTCTGCTCCATGTTTATTGAGTATTCTTTTAAACTGTTCCTCAGAAATGTAATCTGAAACCGCTGAAGTATCCAGGAACACCGGTAATCCACATATATGTTGCTCCACCTCGTCCCATAACTTCCATCCACCCAGGTGAGCTGCAACCATGCGTAAAGAAGGGAAATTTCTATGCACTGTCTTAAGAGAATGGGGGAGGGCATGATCGCAGGTGAAAGGCCCAGGATCCTTCCCGGCATGAAATACTACTATTAAACCTGCTGCGGAAAGTTGTTCATAAACTGGAAATAAGGCCCTGTCATCGACATAAAAATTCTGATATTCCGGATGAAACTTGATACCTGGAATATTGTTTTCTTTCAGAAACGCGATCTCCTGCTCGACATTGGGAGTCTGCGGGTGAAGAGCACCAAAAGCAGTAATCCGTTTGGATCTGAGTCGAAGACAATTCTGATTTATTACAGGTACCTGTGAAGGTTTTGTGGCTACTGGTAATACTACCGAATGCTTAATGCCACTTTTTTCCATCGATTCAAGAAGCCCGCTTAATGTTCCATCGGTGTGATTAACGGCCTCCGGCGAATTTGCCATAAGAGAAGCGATAGCCCGCTCAGCAAGATCATCGGGAAATGTGTGCGTATGAAAATCTATTATGTCCATCTTTATCCTTTTTAACTCTTACTACTCAGGTACTGAAATAATAACTGACAAGAAACCAGAAGAACTTCAGAAAAGAATCAGAATTGTACCTGATTAGACAAGCCCTGAAGATAGTAAGCTTTCCATTCCGTTTCTTCGTTTCAATATTTTTTCAGATTATTTCTGATTAGATATTGTTTTGATATTAATTCCTGTTTTTTCCGATTTGATATTATCACCTTATGCCTGAGCAGTTACTCATCAACCTATGATACACAGTTCTCACTCAGCCTAAAGCCTTAATTACTTTTTCTACTTTCCGGCTTAATTCTTCACTTTCCTTTTCAACAGTTTTAATAGTACTGTCTTCATCAATACTGCCAAGTACCGACTTCAGTTCATCTGCACTTTCATAAACCATTGTTCTGAATCGGTCGGTATAGTCTTTATTACGTGATGTCCTGGATTGATGAACAATCCATTTACCTGCTTCTGCTCCTCTTTCCAGCAGCGAAATATACTGTGCAGTAAGAGGCTTGTCTGGACAAATAAAGCAGGAGAGGAGTGCTGCAGCATGATGAAATTTGTGTACCGCATATTCATTCTGGTAATCAATGTAAAGCTGATGGATATCATGCCATGTTTTTATTTCATTGGCCTTGATTCTTGAAATAATATTCTGAAAGTCGGTCTTGCGCAGAATCTGACCGCCCAGATTTATCCATTCTTTCTCTCTGGGTCTTGACATGAGCTCCAAAATGTTCAGTTTGTCAGATTCAGGATAACTTATCAGTGTGTTTACTGCATACCAGCAGATCATATCCTGATAAACTCTCCAGGCAAGCGCTGGTTCCATAATGACAATTTGACGGTTTCCTCTTTCGATGGTGTTATGTGGCATCTGGATCTGGTCCGGACAATAGCCGTTCTGGAATAATTCTCTTCCTTTTTTTTCGCACTCCAAAGTGGAAACGTCTGTCTTATTATTCTGTTTGAACCACTCTCTGCCAGCGCTCTGCTCAAGTATTGAGATAGCCGAAATAATCTCCTCAACAGTATCTGGAGCAAAAGGATCGTGTTCAATAATCTGACTCGTATGAATGCGTTTGTCTCTTTTTGGGAATTTATAACGTGAGCGCATAAGCGCGTACATATTATGTGAAAACCAGAAGGCAGGTATTATACAAAGAGTGTTTCTGGCACTGTCATTGTTAATCAGGCAGAATGGAAAAGGTATATCGAGTTCACATGGGTAATCACCCTTTACACACATGGTATAAGATGCAAAACGACTGTTGTGTTTGAAACTGGTACACAAACCTGGCCAGAAACCTCTTGAAGCCCAGATTTCACCATCATTTACTCTGGAATTGTGATTGGAACCAATAGTGGAACCAGCAGCAATGTTACTCTGGCCACCAATCATGGCTGCAATAAGAAATGAATTGTTGTGGTGCTGACCGTGAGAAGGAAATATAAAGCTGTGGGCTATTTCGCAGCAGGCAATTGCAGAGTTATCACCAATAAAAGAATGACTGATTCTGGACACCTGCGAAACACTGACGCAATTTCCGGTAACAACGGAATGAAGCTGTGCACCAGATTTAATCTGGCTGCCATAACCAATAATGGAATCGTTCAGAATTACATCGGTACCGATAAGTGTTGATTCCAGATCATCGCTGAGAATTGTGCAGTTGTTTATTTTCCCGGCGCCCTCTATTACAGCATTGTTTTCGATCATGGAATTGTTTATTGATTTTACGTTTTTAACCACTGCCTCATGACCGATGACTCCCCGGCATCTTATCTTATTCAGACATGTTTGATTGGTAATCTCTTTCAAGCGTTCAATCAACAACTGATCGTGAGGATTTTTCACCCAAATGTAAGCATCTGAGCAGTTCATCGAGCTGAACGGAAGAACTTTTCTTCCGCCAGTCTCATTTACAAGATCTAACCAGCGGTAATCTTCGGAAAGATCTCCCGGAAATATGCTTCCATTTCCAAACCGGGCGGATTTGTCACACCTGATCTCACCGGTATTATGTATTATCACCTGGCTGCCAATATCATAGTTTGAACAATAGTGCAGTAAATGTATTGAAGAATAATGGCCAATCGCACAATTTATGATAGTGCTGTTATAGATGCCTATAGGTAAAGAGAATCCCTCATGCTCTATAAAACCTTCCTTGAGAGCACCAATGTAGACCTCACCAAAAAAACGGCACTGACAAACAAAGCGCGGATTAAAAAAATCGTGCACTCGAATAAGATCCCAGGACTGAGCGCTATTACCGTTTTTTATCAGTACTTCACGTTCGGAGTCACTTAAGAGGCGATAACCGCTTATATCGATGCAACGAAAATCCGGTTCAGAGGAATTGGTTGTTTTTTTATCCGGCATGATCATTCTCCATTACTTTTGCAAGTGGTCTCTGTTGGTAATTCTTCTGATACTTAACTCATTAAAATAGAATCTTGATTAAAATAAACTAAGGCCTAAATCTCTCTTTTTTTTCATGTTTCTGGCCAGGGCTCTCAGACACAGTTTCTCCCATTCACACCATTGTTCAAAAAAAGCAAACTGACGTTCCATGCGTTTGAATTCAGGACTGTGAATGACTCTTCTTCCATTTTTTTTGTATGGTGGTACTACTATGTGTAACATCTCATGGTACATTACAGCATCCAGTGCAAACTTCGGGACATCCGGGTGATTATAAACGCCTGCGATGGTGATGAGGTTTACCGGTTTGCCATCCTTTGCCATTCTTACGGTCTGATAAGAGGTGAGCGAGCAGGGCGAACCCCATCGTAAAAATGCTTCCACTTTGTTCTTAAAATATGTGTTGTTAAGGCTGACAAAAACTTCCCTCAGATCATAGCAGACTCCTTTTGTTTGTTTCTCGAGTCGTGATGTATCCAGAGCCGAACAGTAAATATCAGCAGACAGACTGCTGATATAAGATTGAATTTTGTTTTCAAGAGCCCTTATTTGCATCTTAACTGATGTATTCTTTTTATAAGATTTTTGAAGAAGTGACCACTCGACAAGAGAGATCTTTATATCTGATGGCGCGTTTTGCATGTATTGAGGAACAGTTAAGACTCGCGTACCACTATGGCGGTTAATATTAAGATACCAGCCTCTTTTAAGCCTGGTACTGAATTTAACCGAAAACCCGGTAATTTTCTTCACGGCAATAATCTCTTCAAACGAAAGAGAACTGAAGAGCGGTAATGAGAGTTGCTGACAGGAAATTTCGGTGCTCATGGTGAACAGGCAAGACTTATTTCTGAATTACGGTTTATGAACCAGTCGATTAATTTACGGGAGATGCTGACTTTGCGTGGAATTCTTTGTGGTATCTCCTCTGCACTGAACCAGGCTGCTTCTTCGATTTCTTCACCATCGGCTTTTATCTCTCCACTCTGGTACTCTGCAGTATAAGCTACCATCAGAGCATGAGAGAAAACCCATGGTTCACTGGCAAAATAGCGGATATTTTTAACTTCTATATTTACCTCTTCCATTACTTCGCGGCGAACTGCATCCTCCAGTGTTTCTCCTGCTTCTACATACCCGGCCAGAACACTGAAAATTTCCGAACGGGGATGGCGGGCAAGCAGAATCTTGTTTTCTTTTATAACAGCAGTAATTACAGCCGGAGAGATTCTGGGATAATTCTGGAGACCACAATCTGGGCAGATCTTGGAGAAATCAATTGAGCTTCTGTTCATAACAGAACCACATTGTCCGCAATACTGGTGGGTTTTGTCCCAGTTCAAGATTTCATAAGCTTTGAATGCGATTTTGAATATATCAGCATCTAAAGAGTCCTGTGAACGGTATAAAGTCAGCAGGTCCTGAGTATGATAGTCTTCGGAGATGGCCTCCGAGTTTAAAGAAGCGGTGAAACAGGGCACTGAGTCGCATGTTCCCAAATAGTTAATAAACTGGAGATCGGAATTTGAGATCTGTTCTTTGTTTAAAACAGGTATGGAACTGTTAGTTTTGGATACTAACAGAGCATTACCTTTGAAGAGAAACCAGATTCCTTTGTCAGCATGTACCGGAGCAATTGCAGAAAAGTTAAAATTCATGTAAACCCTGTTGGATGAAAAAAACAGGAAGATTAAAGGTTTCAGACAGCGCGTTTTTTTGCACTATATTGAGTAACAAGGCCTGGAAACAGTTGATATTTGGTGATTTTTTGAAAACCTGCAGATTTCAACTGTGAAAAGAGCACATCCTGATTTGGCAACTCATTTATCAGGGTGGCAATTTTTTTATAAGATTCTTTGGCTCCTGAGATTAATCTACCTGTTCCTGGAATAATGAAATTAATATAAAAAGTGTACGGATTAAATGTGGCAAAAGTTTTGGGCTTGTTAAATTCGATGATAATAAGAGGACAATCCTGCTTTAACACTCTGGCAGATTCACTGAAGAGCTGTTCGGTATCTTGTGAAAAACATAATCCAAAGCTAAGAGTGACTGCATCAAAAAAAGAATCTTCGAATTTTAAGGAATGCATATCACCCTGCAACAAGAAAATGGGACTCTGCTGTTTATATTTGGCCACCTTTTTTCTTGCAACCTGCAGCATCCTTTCAGAAATATCGATTCCGGTAACCGATGTCAATGGGACATTGGACGAGAAAAGTGAAATGATCTGTTCTGCAGTTCCACAGCCCAGATCTAAAACCCGCAAAGGTCCCCGATTTAAAAGAAGTTCTGAGGTGGTTCGCCGCCAGTACTTTATTATCCCCAGAGTGCTTATCCAACTCACCAGATCATACCAAAGACCAATTGAATTAAAAATGTTTTGTATTTCGGTTATCTGAATCTGCTTTCTTATAAGTTGTTGCTGCATCGGTTTTCAATAATGCCTGGTTCAAATAAAATTTTTACCTGAATCGTCTTTATTTAAGGTCTAAGCCTTTGCTATAACTGCTAAGCAAAATCCGGAGCATTCATTAATACCTAAAGTAACTACCCAGCAATTTCTGGTAGTTACGAAATCCGAAATTAAAATAGGGGGTACATTCCATATTTCAGAAGATCAATTCTTTAATCATGAGGAAATATTCAGTTTATCGGTTTCAGCATTCTCTTACTAAGTTTTCGATTTTCAGCTTACCGATTTTGAATTCAGCTTACAAATTTTCGCCTCCATTTTTCCGGTCCTAACGGGAAAAGGCCAATTGTTGAAGGATGATGGAGGACAGTGCTGAATAAATTTCAAATCACAAATCTTAAATTCTAAATGGGAACAGGCCTTCACCTGGCACTACCACCAAAATATGTTATGGTTTTCAAAAAAACGACATAGCACTCTCTTAAAACGAGATAAATAGTGCTTCTTCCAATAAATTAATCCCACACAACGATCTGCCACTTCCTAAAAACGATCTGCCACTTCCTAAAAACGATCTGCCACTTACCAAAAACGATCTGCCACTTACCAAAAACGATCTGCTACTTACCAAAAACGATCTGCCTCTTACCAAAAACGATCTGCCTCTTACCAAAAACGATCTGCCTCTTACCAAAAACGATCTGCCTCTTACCAAAAACGATCTGCCTCTTACCAAAAACGATCTGCCTCTTACCAAAAACGATCTGCCACTTACCAAAAACGATCTGCCTCTTACCAAAAACGATCTGCCACTTGCCAAAAACGATCTGCCACTTGCCAAAAACGATCTGCCTCTTACCAAAAACGATCTGCCACTTACCAAAAACGATCTGCCTCTTACCAAAAACGATCTGCCTCTTACCAAAAACGATCTGCCTCTTACCAAAAACGATATGTTTCTTACCAAAAACGATATGTTTCTTACCAAAAACGATATGTTT
>Ga0209510_1000194_pt1 | contig 92982 bp, 108 predicted proteins | sample BiotimSIPDNA_FD_185749 | JGI IMG/M metagenome (GOLD analysis project Ga0209510, IMG submission 185749) | Anaerobic biogas reactor microbial communites from Washington, USA - Biogas_R1 time_0 SIP DNA (SPAdes) (version 2) | ecosystem: Engineered > Bioreactor > Anaerobic > Unclassified | place...
GTATGTGAGTTTTTTGAGCCCGGCGAACAGTGGTTCATTATTAAATCCTCCGATTCTAAAATGTTGGCAACCTCTGTACGCGCGGCTAACAAAAAACCAGAGTATTGCGTACTCTGGTTCCTTCTCAGTAGCGGGGAGCGGATTCGAACCACTGACCTCCGGGTTATGAGTCAAAATCCTGAATCCGTGCCATTTGTGCGGCGGGCTCTGCAAATCAGCCGACCTGACGAACTCTGGTCTACGCTTGCCGGGCACGCTGCGGTAGCTAATCGATATTCCTATAGTATCTGTTTTACGTGGGTTCGTCAAGTACTTTTTCTTGCTTTTCTTCATTCCTCTTTCCAATTCAATTTGTTCAAATCTATTTTCTCATGGGGGATGCGTCCTCCCTGATTCAATAATGGTGCGACACACTATTAGTTTTTGATTCCCCAGTCAAGGGTGTTCCACAATCTCAGTAAGCCTGCATAAGGTAAGGGCTAATTCTATTCCCCTGCCCGTCTATTTGCGCACCTGTTTGCCGGCTAATTTTATAAGGTTCGGAGAGCCATTCAAGATGCCAGGTAAAGACTTAGATTATTTTATTGCTCAAGATAAAAAGAACCCCGTAGAATTTCGAGGCTACGTTTGGAAAGTCATTATGGATCCAACCAGGGTCGATGATGATCCGGGAATGTTCTTTGGGAGGTTGTTTCGAATGATCGATATACGCCTCAACCGGGACGAGAAATCAACCTGGCCGGAAGGAATCGTGTTTGAACACATTACCTCAGGATGCCGCCTTACTTATAAAGATGGCTTGTTGATGGATTTGACAAATTCCAAAGTCATTCAGAAAAAACCAAGAATCCGTGATCGCAGCCGGCGGTCAGGTTGCCGAAACCAAACAAAAGGTGAAAGCATGGCGCGAAAACCATATCAAATTTCTTCAAACAGTCAGATGCGTCGGTTTGTGTTAATGCGCGTGGAGGATCTCACCGGAGTTTCAGGGACTGGTGAGGTAGCAGAAGGAACTGTATTTAGCAGTGGCTTGGCAGTCATTCACTGGCTCAGGGAACCTTATGCCATGGGTGTTTATCAGACTCTCGAAGATGTCATTTCTGTCCATGGTCATGAAGGCCGAACACAACTGCAATTTATCGATTAAGGAGAAATCAAATGACCACAAAAATCATCACCATTTCGAACCAAAAAGGCGGGGTAGGAAAAACAACCACCGCCGTAAATCTGGCACATGCTCTCACGCTGAAAACTAAACAAGTGTTGTTGATTGACCTTGATCCACAAGGACAGTGCGCAACCAAGTTGGGTATGGATAGCCAAATGGGAACGTATTATTTTCTGACAACCCAACCAGGCTCTCCTAGTGAAATAACATTTATCCGCCAATGGGTCCGTGATACAGGTCGTGATTTCTTACAGTTGATTCCAGGCAACTCAATGACCTCCGCTGCGCAAATGATGTTGGGTGTCCAGGATCAACCGATCTCCTACATAAAAGGGCTGCTGAAAACATTCACTAAAGATCAGTTTGACTACATTATTTTTGATACGTCCCCATCTGTGGGTGGATTACAGGAACGTGCAATCTGGGCAGCTGACCTGGTGATTGTACCTACGGCAACAGAATTCGCATCATTAGATTCGTTAGCGAAGACAGTCACGACCATCCAAACCTTGAGGGACAAAAAGAATTGGCAAGGGGGATTGCTGGGGATATTACCTACCTTTTTCGATAATACCAACGAGTCACGCGACTCACTTCAGGATCTGCAGGCAACATTCAACGGCAAGGTGGTTCCCCCCATTCATCGGGCGACTGTCTTGCGTGAATGTTGGTCTGAGGCAAAGACGATTTTTGAGTATGCGCCAGAAACGCGAGCTGCCGAGGAATATAAAGCTTTGGCAACTCTTGTATTGAAATATTAGAGGTCACAATGGCAAGGCGAGACGCATTTACAGGTCTACGTGATCCTAATCCAATAACCGAGGTCGAGGAGGATCAAAAGCAAGGATCCAAGATGGTCCAACAACAGCCCTTGGATTTAATTCCCACGGCAGATTTCAAGAAGAAAAGATCCCGTAAGTGGGAACAAGTTCATCGACTTGAAACTGTAACGTACCGGGGAATACCTCAGCAGGTTGTGGATTTGATTATCAAAGATGCTCAGTCTCTTTCGGTTCCTCGAGATGAAGTCGTTAGGGCGTTTCTGGAATATGGCGCAAGGCTTTACCGCAATGGAGAGATCAAACTTTTAGCGTACCCCAAGGCGCAGAGAATGACCTTGTACTCTGAAGCCAATGAAGGAAGCACCATCTATCCTGCTCAAAAACCGGCAAACCATAAATGGCTGGCTGATGCATTCCCAGTTCCGGAAAAGAAAGCTGGTGGAACCAAAAAGAAAAAGTCCAGGAAAGACCAAGGTGCCATCCCCCAATGGGAGATAAGAGCGACATTCCGAATTCCAGCTCTATTAAAGGAAGAGGTTCGGTCGATCGCGCGGGAGCATACTTTACCGGTCGGAGAAGTTGTCTGTTTCTTCGTTATAGAAGGTTCACAGGCTTTTCACAATGGAAGATTAATCCTGCAACCGTCTCCTAAGACAATAGGGAAGACTTTATTTCTGGAGTGATGCTAATGGCTTCTATCCTTTCCTGGAACATCAACAATTTCATTTTCACTCCAAGAATCACGTCTGCGTCCATGCTGACGTGCCGCAGACGTGTTGCTGACATGCCGCAGACGTTGACGCAGACGGAGTTGCTGACGTTGAAACCACAGGAAGCCCGTAGAGGAGTCTTTTCTGGAAGAAATGGGATAACTACCGTTCTTCCAACATAGGCTGTAAATGTGCCTTTATTTCGCTTTATTCGAGATTGATTTTTTTATCAATAGGGATTTCTTTTATGAATGCAGTCGTTGAATTTTCACCGCAGAAAGCTTGGCAAGCGGCCATTGCTAACCTCGAAATGGATATGTCGCGGGCGGCTTTTAGTACCTGGGTGAAGCCAACTCATCTGGTGAATTTTTCAGATGACACCTTTGTGATCGGCTGCATGAATTCGTATGGCCGTGAGTGGTTAGAAAACCGATTAACGACCACCCTGCAGCGATTCCTAATGGGGGTGATGAACAGAGAAGTTAAGGTTCGTTTCGTTGTTTGTGACCAGGAAATTGATGATGGGGATGATCTCACTCAGGAAGTTGATCCAGACCAGGAAGATTCTCAGGACAATCCCATTGAGTTGGATATCCATTACAGCTCCATCCGGAATTACCTAATTGAGCCAAGCCGGGTTGTTCGCTTACCGGTATATTACCTGCGCTGGTTGCCATACGTCGGATCACAAATGATTTTCTTGATCATGGCATTATGGCAGGAGTATTATCTGGCGAGCAGTGGAAAGGCACGAAAAGGGAGTTGCAAAGTTGCCGTTTGCGCTGAGCGTATTTGCCAATGGGCTGGGATCAGCCGGGCTCAGTTCTTTCGCTTGTTACAACCCGGTAGCAGTCTGGGATGGTTTGCGAGAAAGATTGACACCGATCATGAAGTAGATAAGCGCTCAGGAAGAGCCAAAAAGTCCTCCAATAAATATGAACTATTCGAATCCCCGCTGACACCTGGGGATGCTGAAGACTTGAAAACTTTCTTACTGGCTCATGGTATCCAGGATTCCCCTCAGTCCGCGTTGCAATTGGCTATCAACGCGAATCCAAAGGATATCTTGCATTATCCTGTGCGGCCCCCTCAAGAAGAATTCGACAAAATGATTCCACACTATCAGACCGTTCAGGATGTCATCCGGGAATTGATTGGTCACCGGCTCGAAGGAGAACTTGGGACCCTGGCAGATCAGCTTGCTGACCGATTGTTAGGTCAGGGGGATTTCATCCTGGTCACGTGGTATTTTCTCAAAAACTGGTTACCAGTTCTCGGAGCAGATGCTGCCATGTTTGTCCTGGTTTTGCGCAATCTGTGCTACTTCAATGATGAGACAGGCGAGATCCGAGATGCAGTCTGGATTGAGGGTGGATATCAAGCTATCGCAAATCGTCTAGGGATCAATAACGCTCGTGTTGTGGCGAACTGGCTTCCAGCCTGGATTGAGAGAGGAAAACGTAAGGATGAATTAAGTGATCGTACCGTTGATGAATTTTCTCGCCGGCAACGTCTCCAGGATCTATTAGCCCTTTTTGTTGAGCGCATCGATCATCGGATCAATTCTGAGGGCAGCTATAGTTGGAAATTCAAGGTACAGAGGATTGATCCACTCACTCCACAACACCAAGCTATCCAACAGGCTGTTTCGTCCCTTCTTGTGAAATCAGAAGATTATCGTGTTCAAGACGAATTAGATTCTTGGATCACTTTATTGGGCAATGGTTGTTTCGAGACTGTCAAAACAGAATCAAAGGTTGTTTTGAGACTCTCAGATTTAACCAAGGATTGTTCTGAGACTCTCAAGGGTATCATCAATGATTGTTTTGCGACGCTCGACCTGGAAGCCAAGGGTTGTTTTGAGACCCTTTTAAAGATTCTCAAAAGCTTTAAAGATTCCCCAAAAGAAAAAGATACCTCCTCTACCCAAGATACATCGATTTTGCTGAACGATCCAACCAGTCAATCGGTGGCAGTGGTAACTGATTCGAGTGGAAATTGGTCATTGGAAAAATTGTTGGCGCGCGCAGACAAGAAAAATCGGCAGGTTTTCCTCGATCAAGAAAAGAATGCTTTACCTTTTGTATCCTGGATCATTCATGGCGCTTCCCAACCCAACATCCAGAATCCGTACAGCCTGGCCATCGCCAAGCTAAAAGAGAATCCTGGAGTCGGAGCCGGCGGAGCGAGTGAACGACTGGCTGAATTACAGCCGCGAAATCTTGCCCGCCTGATAGAGCAGTCGTTCACTTTTTATTCCCCAACAGATCAAAATTGGCGACGGCTTTTTGCAGAGGTGAAAAGGGATCGTATCCGGCTCTTAGCGGATGCGCTGGGATTGGTTCTGGATATCGAGGAGGAAACAGGTTGGATGAGTAATTAAGCCAGACGCACTATGTGGATTACCGAATTCATACAAACATTCATAAAAGGAGACAACAAATTATGGCGCAAGGAAATCTTACGTGGCAACGTGGCGACATCACCGGGGACATCTATTTTGATTATCTGCGTCCCCAGAATCAGGACCCTATCCCTTATGTTCGCCTGTACCTGATGATCGACGGCAGCCCGGAATCAAAACCGGTGAAGGGATTAAGAGTGCTGGTTTATGGCACCCTGGCTGAATTGGTGTACGGACATGTTCAGAAAGGCAGCCGGATTGGTGTTGAAGGGCATATTCAACTGCGCTACCGGCCAAACACGACGACTCCTGTTTTTGAAGTCGTTGCCGAACGAATTGAATTTATCCGCAATATTGATTATGAACGCGGAAAACAAGTGATCGCAGATTTAAAACAGCGTGGAAAACGAAATTCCGTAACCGATCTGGAAATCATCACACAGATCCTTGAAGTTGGAGAATTAGGTCATGACAGTGAATAATCCTACTGAACCGGAAATCCAGATCTCTGAAGAAAAACTACAAAAGCTTGGTTGGATACTATTCGGTCTTGCGGTGATCTTTACGATTATTGGTGCGTTCGTCTCCCCATTGGATGACCAGGGGAAACCGGTACTTCTCTTGCCGGAGGTCAAAGCAGTGGAAGATTACAGAAAGGCAGCACAATCATGGATATCTGAGTTGAACATTTTGGATGGCGAGATCGCTTATATTATTGCTGCTGACCAACAAGGTGATCTCTTTTCACAGTCCAGATCCGCCCAACAGACCCTCCAGCACGCTGTTGAAATCGCTCAACAGGTTGATCGGACCCGAGTACCCCCAATTGGCATGGGGATGCACGAGCAAATGCTCTCGACAACGCTGAGTTATCTTGAAGCTGCTCGCAGCGCTTTACAGTGGGTCAGCGCGCCAGAGCAAGAAAATCAGGACCAGGCTATCCAATTACTTGAAGATTCTCGCCAGATGAAATCGGAATTGGAGAAAAACAAGTGGTTGATCTCACGTTAGAAGAATTCCAACGCAATCAGTCTATTCGAATCTCCAGAGAAATCATCGGGCAAAGCGAGGAGCACGAGCAAAAAATGCAAGCCAATGCTCAGAAATTATGGGAAAATGCCCACAAGCATCTTGTCGCACTTTTAAGGCTTCTGGATCAGGATTACGATGAATCCTGCGAAAAAGCGACCCGACCATTGGAATCATTTAGCGATGATGACCTGGCATATTTGATTCATGTCCGGCTGCGTGCTATGCAGGGTAATGCTTCAAAAATGAAAAAGCCAGACGGAACCATTGATATAAAACAGAGCTTGAAAGAACTCAGTCAGAAATATGCTGATCTGGAACAAACGTTATTGGCCTCACAAGAATTAAACAAGAAATTACAGTCTGAGAAATCTGCCTTAGAAGCCCACTTAGCTGCCCTTCGGCAGATTCAGAAGGATGATGTGTCCCAGAACATTCAACCCCAAAAAACAGATACTGAAGAATCGAGTGGCCTTACGCCTGTTCCGGATTGGGTAAAAACCTGGCAGTCGTCCAAGAACTTTGAAAAAACATCAGCGGCAATTCTTGTGATGGGTGAAATGGGGATTGCTTTACGACCATCCATCATAAAGCAGATGGCAAATCGCCTTTCCTTATCAGCTGCAAACAAAAACCTGGATGAAGCCTTGAATTGGTTAATGTCACCGGAAGGAAATGAAGTCCCAATCCTGGTTGAACAGATAAATGGCGTTGTTGAGCAAGGATCCAGTTCTGGTGGAAATCAGCCTGCAGTGCTGCATTTGACTCGCGATGGTCAAGCTGCATACCAGGTATTAACTGGAAAAATTCCTAAGGAGAATGAATTTGATGCCCTAATAAGACACCATTCTTCACCGGAGCATACCATTCTGAATATTCAGGCCGGGGAAATCCTGGTATATGAAGGTTATAAAATCCGAGGACGGGCACAAACTATTAATTTATCCAATGGTGAAACTTATATCCCAGATATTATTGCTGTGGATCCAAAAACAGGAGAGGTAATATTCGTCGAAGTAGAACGGGATGTGAGTAAGGATCAAATATCCCGAAAAACGAAATGGATGAAGTTTTATGAAGCTTCAAATGGAAACCTGTATGTATTTTGCGACAACTTGAATTGCCAGAGAGCAATTCAGGGAGAAATCAATCTTGCTTTAAGTGGGTTAAGTTACAACTCTTTCCTGACGAATCTCCACGGATTACGAAATGGGAAGCGTGCAGGAAAGGATGGAAGCATCTGGTTTTCTCAACGGAGAGGAAATGAAAAATAGAACGGTGTGCGCTCCGTTCTATCTGCATCGTTCCTCTAGAGTCTTAAGGGGGAAGAGTGTGTTGAATGGAAATTTAGACCAAATAGGAACGCCAATCTGTGGGGAATCCATAATCCCGTAAATCAAAAAATGGCCTGATTTTCTCAGCATCAGAAATATTCTGAATAAAAGTAAGCCATAAGTTGCGATCTGATAATCGTCGCATTACAAGAAACAGCGCAAAGAGTTGGTTGTCTTGGGTTGGATCCCATTTGAAGGATTTAGCTATGATTGGCCTAATGGGATACTCCCGCCGAAATAAATAACCATAATGAGCACAAATATTCCTTTGAATACTCAATACATGCAACCATTGTCCAAATAAGTAATCATTCGCATTGTAAAGGCCTTGTGCAATGATTTTTTTATCTGGCTCTAAAAGGTTTTTGTAAAGCTTGGAGAGAGTGTTGAATGAGAAAAACTCAACCACAACCCAAATAGGAAAAACCCCCGCATACTTTTTTTGATGATGAACAATTACTGGATCTTTCTTATTACGCGCAATTTCAACCGAGAAATTATCAAAAATTTCCTGGTATTTCACGCTGTCTTTGAAGATCTTTGCTTGATAAAACGCATCTGATCCGTATGTCAGCGCTAAATGATGCGATATCTGAGTTCTTGTGTTAATTTCGATGGGCTCGAGTACCGATAAGATTTTGTTCCGTAACCACCTATCATTTTCATAAACAGCAATTATCTGTGAAAATTTGAAATCATCTTGGTAATGATCTGGTGAAGCCATAAATTTGTGAAAATAAATATTCAAACGATAGTAGTGATTGGACTGAAGAAAAGCGGTGGCTTTTTTCTCATCATCAATCGTCATTCCTCGTTGACGCAATAATTCTATTTGGTCATGAACAGACAGAGCTGGTTTTAAAGCCATATAGATTAAGCATCCTTAAATAAATGACCCACCTCGGTGCGCATGCTAAGCAGAGGCGTGGTGGGTTCTGTTGACAGTATTATACCCAATTCCATCATTATTACAAGGGAGAAATTTGCATAAGTTTTCAAATCAACCTTTCGAAGAGCTATCTTGCCTTTTACCATAAGTGATGGCAGCACAATCGTCCCTATCATCATAATCTAGTTTATTAAATACCAGAGGTTAGCTTTTTGATAACTACAAAGGAGCTTACCAATCATCTTTTTGTCCCAGGGGCTCATTTACCCACAATAGACTTAATACAGCATCATAATTTGGCATCCCAATGGACAATTCTCTAATCGTATCCCCCCGATCAAAGGCATCTCTATTCTCTCGAAACCACTCTGCAGCTCGAACTTCGTGCCATTGGCGAGATACTTCTTTCCTATTGAATAACATCCTCGCACCCGTATTCAAACCTACCGGATGATTGACATCCGGAAATACTCCAAGTTCCATGAATTCAGAAGAAGGTTGGAAGTACTGGATTTTGCCTTGAAAGGAATAAACGACAGCAACAGGCTCAAGTGAGAAGCGTGTGAATCGGAGGGCAGTCGCAGTCAGGGATGTTTGGAGCTTTTCAGACCATTCAGAAATAAGTTCGAAGGAGGGCGCACTTTCCGCAAAGGGACGCTCAACGAATCGTGCAGGGATTAAAAAGGCCGATGCAAATTGATTAGCTTCTTGTTCTGCATCGACTGAGTTTCCAGCTGGCATTTCCTGAATATCCAGTTTTGTGCAAGATCGCATTAAACCGTTACCTCGGTGCATTTCAAGGTGACCTAACTCATGCACAATACTAAACCGACGTCGATAGGGGTTGATGTAATTAGAAGTTGAAACCGAAATAATTGGTTTACCAGGACCAATCAGAAGGCGAGCTTCTGCGCCTTCCATAGAGCATTCGTGAATAAAAGCTCCTCGTGCATTAACAATTTCGTCCAGAAGGAGAAGATCCTCTTCGATTCTAATATTAAGCCTATCAAGAACATGATTAGCAATATCTTCAGGTCGACTCATTGTATTGTTAATCCAGATCCGTTGTAATGCCATTTTGGTGAGCTGTATACTCTAGTTCTTGAAGGATTGTAATTAAATCCGAATCCGATAACCTATCTAGATTACGGAAAGCAAGAGTTGGTTGTGTTCCAGTCGTACCAAGTGCAATGGTTATTTTTTTTATCGCTGAGGTAATCTGGTCGCGGTTCCATCCTTTCCTTAATGGTACTGCGTTTATCTCTTCAGTGACGTCATGCATATCTTGGATATTAGCAAATCGCCAATTACTTGCAATCAGGTCTCTGACAAATATTGCACCAGCAGTTTTCAATTTCTCTACATCATAATTCGCTTCTTCCAGGAATGCCCTTATTTCTTCTTCAGTATTCGGTTCTGGAATTTCGTCGAATAAACGATCAAATTCAGACGCAATATCTACATCTGTGCGTTTTGACTTATTATCGTTCATTTCGAACCTCCGATCTGATTTTCTCTGATTTGCGACGTAACGTCCGCAGGTTTTGGTAAATCTCCTCCACGGGTTTGCCTAATATCTGGGCTAATTCCCGTGGTTTTGGACCACATTTCCCATCTAGGATTGTGTAGACAATTTCCTCAAGCTCTGGGTAACCTGAACTTGCTTCTAGAAGGGCGTCGATTTTTGATTTTGCATCTATTATCCTCAATTCCTCAGTTTCTGCATTTATAACGATTTCTTCTGGAGAGGTGATGAAAAATTCTTGCGCAGAGGATTGCGCTTGCTTGAATTCCGGCTCATCATCCTTAGAGTCGCTACCGTCATCGGGATCAAGGGGAACCTCGAGTCTATTAGTTATAGATTCAGCCAAATGGCTAATCTCACTTTTTATTACATACTTAAGCCACATGAGGAGGTCGCCTTCTTCAGGTTTCCAATTCCGTTCTTCACTAAATGTTTTGGCAATAGCTTCTTGAATGATAGATTCTGCAGTGTGTCCCATAGGCACGACACCCGAATTCCATCGCATGCCTTGAATACGCCACTCAGCAAAGGCAACGAGTTTTGGATAACACTCACCCCAAGGAAAATCAAGTAATAGCTGTTTCTTATATGCGTTCACGAAACCTCCCTCTACGCGGTCGATTCACTATTTCTGAGAAGGAAAAAATCTCTGCATAATTTTACGTCAAACTGATGTGAACAACCATATAGAGAGGTGCTTAATTTGTTAATACCGATATATTTGCTTTTTAGTAAAAATGGCAAAAAACTGTCAGATGTCGGTATTAACTGATTGACGCAATAATACTATACAAGAGCAACAGCAACTTTGATGCTCACCAAATATTAAAAGGAAAAAATAAAATGGAAAAAGCAAAAAAGATAGTCACAATTATAGTCAATGGTCGGCAGAACGAGTGGACAGAGAAGGAAATCTCCTATGCCCAGGTCGTAGCCTTGGCCTTTGAACACCCACACATGGAGGACACCTACCTTTATCTCGTCGACTATTCCAGGGCTGAGGGCAACAAGAAGGGCAGCTTGGAAGCCGGTGACACCGTAAAAGTAAAGGATGGCATGGTATTCAATGTCTCAGAAACTCATCGATCATAGTCCAGACCTCAAGCGGCTGCGTGATGAAGGATATGCTCTTAAAATCAATCCGGGCTTTCTCGTTCTTGAGCAAATTCCTTATGTGAATAACAATAAGGAAATCAAGTATGGGACTCTTGTGATGGGGTTAAACCAGGCGGGGAATAAAGCTGCCAAACCTCCCGATCACACCGCTTGGTTTGCCGGGGAACACCCTTGCGATCACATCGGGAAACCCATCACCCAGATTGTCAACAATTCCCAGAACCAGGTTGTAGGTGGTATAGCAATCAACTACTATTTCTCGTGTTGCCCAACCGAGCCATATAAGGATTACTACGAGAAGGTCAAAACTTACGAAACCGCCCTTTCCGGGCCTGCCCAGCATCTAGAGTCCAACGTGACCGCAAGAGTTTACCCGGTCATGCTTCCCGAGGAAGAGGACGGATCGGTGTTCAATTATTACGACACCGCCTCCAGCCGAGCGGGAATCAGTGAGGTCTCTGATAAATTAGCAGTAAACCGGGTGGCGATTGTTGGTGTAGGTGGAACTGGGTCGTATGTTTTGGACTTACTGGCAAAAACTCCTGTCAAGGAGATTCACATATTTGATGGTGATAAATTTTTAAACCATAACGCCTTTCGCTCCCCGGGAGCACCAGCTGTCGAGGACCTGGAAAAGCAAATGACGAAGGTAGACTATTTTGCAAGCCAGTATTCCCAAATGCACCGTCACATTATTCCTCACCCAGATTTCATCACTCTGGAAAATGTGGCGTTGTTGCAGGGAATGGATTTTGTCTTTCTCTGTATGGATAGAGGTCTCGACAAGCGGGGGATCGTGGACAAATTAGTGGAGTGGGGGATGGCATTTATCGATGTGGGTATGAGTTTATATTTGGTAGATAATCAACTTCTTGGAATGTTACGGGTGACGGCTAGTACCAATGACAAACGGGATCACATCAAGAAAAAAATACCCTTTGTCAACGGCAACGAAAACGATGATTATGCCCAGAATATTCAGGTAGCAGATCTGAACGCCCTTAATGCCGCCCTAGCCGTTCACAAGTGGAAAAAGTTATGCGGCTTCTACCAAGATTTAGAGCGTGAAAACCATACTACTTATGATATCAATGTCAATCAGCTGAACAGCCAAGATCAACTATGAAGCGTAATCAGCACCTTACCCACGAATTTGTCGAGTTTATTCCCGACCATCACCAACTTCAAGATGGCATAGTTTATGTTTCCATTCAATACGCAACAGCAGTCCATAAATGCTGCTGCGGCTGTGGTGAAGAGGTAGTAACTCCACTATCACCTACCAGCTGGCAGATGACATTTGATGGGGAGACCATTTCTCTTTACCCATCCATTGGTAATTGGAACCTTCCCTGTCGATCCCATTACTGGATCAGGCAAGACCGTGTCCAATGGGCACCGAGGTGGTCTCAAAAAGAGATCAATTTGCAAAAAACATATGAGACTCAGATGCATAAACAGCACTATCGCGGGGATGAATTACCGGTTGAGAAAAGTATAAACCCAACCTCGGCTAGCCCTATGGAGAATAAGTCTGAGCAGAATTTCTGGGCAAGATTAATCAAACAATTATTCAAGGGTGAATGAACACATAGCACACAGAGCAACGATAGAATAATTTTTTGAAATTCATCCGCCTATTTCACTGGCCTAAACTTACACCCATACGTTGCCGGCTTACCCACCATCGTCCAGGATAATCTTTCAACCGTATTCCACCAAATCTCTGGCACTTCATACCACTTCATCCCGGCTACATCCTTGGGGACATCTGGATCAGGGGCAGTGGCTCGCGCAAGAGCTCCATCCGGGTGGATACCAACTTCGGTATAAACAAATGAATAAATTGGCCCCAGAGTGGCTAAAGATAACATCATGCCCCACCCGCACCGGGAAGGTTTAACCGTTTTTGCGGCTTAGGATGCACAGCGTAAAAAAGAATGCATAGAATAGAATTGACAATGCAAGAAAAGCAAGATAAACTTTCTCAACACTATGGTTACACCAGTCCAACGATCCCTGTTAATCATGCTATTAATACTAACCGCCATTAATCTGGCTGGCCATATCTCAGCGCCAACCCAATGCTGTACTGTACAGGAAAATACGAGCTCTGCCGGAGATACCGATTGCTTGGCGTGCACACTACAAGTGGGCACATGGGTGCCCCATTCTTTGATAGTCGAAATGGCATCAAAGCCAAGTTGTTCTTCGCCAGGTAATCCGGCTTTGGCACTTAGTCTTGTATTTGATATACTACACCCCCCAATTGCTTAATACAACTGAATAGTTAACGTTTAAAATCCTCGTTTGAATTTTCATCGAGGCTTGTGGTTACGTTAACGTACACCACCAGTTACCAGAACTTTTGTTGTTCGATACTGGTGGCTGTACATTTGGATTCTCAATCGGGAAAAAGATCTTATGAAAAAACGACCTGTTTTACCACTTCTAACAATAGGGATAGGTACTGTGCTCATTTTATCAGCGATATATATCAACACCAATCTTAGAACCGTATCCCAAGCTCCACAGCCATTGACTTCCGAGGAAGAGACTTTCCCAGAAATTCCACGGGTTACCCTAAAAGATGCCTTTACAGCTTTCCAGGGTGGGGCAGCCGTGTTCATTGATGTCCGCGACGCTGACTCTTACACTAACTCACACATTCTAGGAGCAAAATCATTCCCCCTAGCTCAGCTAGAAGATCAAATGAAAAAAATTGGCACTGAGACCTGGATCATTACCTACTGTACCTGACCGGCCGAAGAATCGAGCGCCCGTGCGGCGCGCATGTTGTTAGACAACGGTTTCAAGAAGGTTACTCCCATTTTGGGCGGTTATCGAGCCTGGGAAAAAGCCGGTTATCCAGTGGAAACCAGCCCTTAGCCTATAAAGGATTTCTGAATGCATATTATGCAAATTAAACTATCTCGTTTGCGACCGATTCTGTGCCTGCTGGTGCTCCTCGTCGCAGGTCTTCTTTCATCCTGTAGCAATAAGGCTCCGAAGATCAACATCGAGCCACCTCTGCAGGATTTAGGGACTCAACCTCAGCAACTGATCGATCTTGTTTTTGAAGTGAGGAACACTGGCAACGCAGATCTTGTTATTGAAAAAGTAAGCGTTTCGTGCGAGTGTACGACAGCCGAGTTGGAAAAAAGCACTATCCCGCCCGGTGAATCGGCTGAATTACGGGTTAAATTTGACCCGGCTGAAGACAACTTGTTTGGCGAAATCCAACGCATCATTTATCTGCGCAGCAATGATCCGAATCAACCAGAGGCTGAAGCAGAATTTCGCGTTACCATCCAAAAGGCGGAAGGATGATCGAATGCTCAAAAAATGGCTGAAGAGGTTAAGTGGCGGAAACATCCTTTATTACCCAGGGTGTGTTACCCGCTACGCTCTGCCCGAGGTACAAGAGCGTTACGAACGGTTGCTGAGGCAAGCGAATATCGATTTCATCATTCTTCCTGGTGAACTACAGTGCTGTGGCAGTCCAGTCTGGCGGGCTGGCTATAAACAGGATTTTGAGCAGCTAAAAGCCAAAAACCTGGAGACATTTGCTCGCTTCAGCGTTAACAAGATCATCACCAACTGCCCTGGCTGTTATCACACATTGAAATACGAATACCAGCTAGATGTATATCACACGACGCAGGTTTTGTCTGATAAGGGTTGGACACCAACCGGTCAATTCGAACCGGACGAAAAGACATCGCTCACCTACCATGACCCCTGTCATCTCGGTCGATGGTCAGATATTTATGAGGAACCACGCCGGCTCCTTGATCAGGCTGGCTGGCAGGTAGTCGAATTGGCCGATAATCGGGAGATGAGTTTATGTTGCGGCGCAGGCGGCGGGGTGAAATCAAACTATCCGGATTTGGCCAACGCAATCGCTCAAGCTCGTCTAGCCCAGGTGGAAAATGGCCGGTTATGTACGGCTTGCCCCCTATGTTATGCGCACTTTAAAGAAAATGCCGGCGATATTCAAGTAATGGAATTCAGCGAGGCCTTGATATCAAACCGGAAAGAGAGGCGTTAACCGATGGAAGACCTTGAATCTTTATTCCAACCAGGTCAGGTGTCAACTCGCGAAGAAACCCGGATTGCCTACAGCCGAGATGCATCTAGGATACAGGGGGAATGCCAGACAGTCGTCTGGCCAGACTCGACAGACGATGTAGCTCGCCTGGTACGATGGGCTGTCGAAACCGGAATTGACCTAGTGCCACGCGGCGCAGGCACGGGATTGTGTGGCGGAGCAACGCCGCAAAATTCGGTTGTCGTCGATTCTGCACACTTGCGGCACTTGGGCCCCGTTGACATTCAAACAAAACAAATCGTTGTAGATGCCGGCATACCCTTAGATCACCTAAACCGCACCCTGCACTCTGAAGGGTTATTTTTACCGGTTATTCCTGGAAGTCATCGCTCGGCGACGGTCGGTGGGATGATCGCCACAAATGCCGCTGGACTGCACGCCATTCGTTATGGAAGGATGAATGATTGGGTCGAGGAAGCCGTCGTGGTGGACGGGAAGGGCGATGTTCATCGATTATCTTTCAATGAAAGTAAATACGTTGTAGGTCGCGAGGGGTTAACCGGTATGATCGTGCAGGCTAAATTGCGTTTGGCGGAGATCCCCAGGAACCGATCACTCACGTTACTCCGGTTCGAACACTTGGAAGATATGCTGAATCAAATAAGAAGTTTGAAAACGAATCCATCCCTTTCAGCGTTGGAATATCTCAATCCTCAAGCAGCTGTTGTGGTCGGTTGGGCGGCTAAACACACATTATTGGCTGAGTACCAAAGTGGCGATGGTGAGATCATGGATCTCGTGGAAATGGCAACCTTATGGAAAACGCGAGAAAGCCTGTCTGCCCGATTGACACATGCCGGTTTTCCGATTTCTGAAGATCCTCAAATCCAGCCCGAAACTCAGGAAAGCATCTTGGATTGGCTGACTGTTCAAGGAATTCCTGTCTTCGGTCACCTGGGAGTGGGCATTTTGCATCCGCGGTTCTTATTAGCAGACCCGCGAATCATTGACCTTTACCACCGGGTTATCACGGCAGGCGGGCAAATCAGCGGAGAACATGGGATGGGCTTGAAAAAAAGACAATGGGCTAGTGAAGCATTAAAGTCAGATATAGTGGCGCTGAAAACGCAGTTCGATCCACATCGAGTCTTTAATCGAGGGAAGCTATGCTGATCGACCTAAACGAAAACCCAACTTGTACCGAATGCGGGCTTTGTCGAGAGGTCTGCCCCGTCTTTCAGATCCAACAAAGGGAAGAGTATAGCCCCCGCGGTCGCGCGATGCTAGACTCCGCTGGCATTCAGACCCTGGTGTTTTATCAATGCACCTTATGCCGGACCTGCCGGATCGTCTGCCCGGTAGGGCATGATCCAAGCGGCGAAACATTGCGGTCTGGATTAATTGCAGTTGGAGAAGAGACCCCCGCCAATCAGGTGATGATTGCTAACATCCGCCAATATGGCAACCCCTTTGGACCGCTCGCAGAGGGTGAGATACCGAAAACATTAACTTGTTGTTAACTTCAACCAAAGGATGAATTACGAATGAAAAAATTTCTACCGATCATTATTTTGCTTATTACATTCACCCTATCTGTTATTCCGGTCAAAGCAGAGAGTTCCAGACGATTGGCAGTCGTCTATTATAACGAAGCCTGCGACGAATGTGCCACCTATATTAATGGTGAACTGCTGGAAATTTTACAGACGAACCAGGTGGAACTCGTTCGAAAGGACTATATCAATCAGCGTGAAAACCGAACGGAATTGAATCAAATGAATGATTCTCTGGGGGTGCCGCTGGAACTTCAAAGTCACCTTGTTACCTTTATTGATGAGGGCCGGATCATCTTGCAGGGCGAACCACCCCGCCACGTAGTAGACGACTTGCTGTCTGCTCAAGATCTGCCCGTTCGAATCCTGATTTATAGCGAAGAGGGCGAAGGAGATGGATATAAAGCCTGGGCGTTTGCCGGTCCAGTCCAAGGCTATGATGTCAACGAACCGATAACGACCTACCTGAACTGGTATCATGCCAATCAGGCATCCTTTGAAAGTTCAGGTATCGCCAGGACTACCTCCAAGCTACTTCCTGCCGTACTGTTGACTGGGCTTATAGACGGGATCAACCCCTGCGCGATGGCGATTCTGCTCTTTTTTATCACGTTTTTATTTACGATCCGAAAAAGACGGGCAGCCATTGCCCGCATGGGGCTTGTCTATATTGCCTGCGTTTACATCGTTTATTTTCTAGTAGGGCTGGGGTTACTTCGCGCGACCTCACTTGTGCAGGGTCATTGGCTGGGTCAATTGGGGGCAGCTCTGCTGATCCTATTTGGAATAACAAACCTGCTTGGTGCTGTGTTTCCAAAATTCCCAATTCGGTTGGAAGTGCCCGAAATTGGTAAAGAGGGGCTGAAAAATTGGATGTATCGGGCGACCTTGCCTGCTACCATTGTGCTAGGAACTTTGATGGGACTGGAAAGTTTTCCTTGCTCGGGGGGACCGTATGTTGCCATTTTAGGGTTGCTTGGCAGCGAGACGAGTTTCTGGCAAGGCTTTGGTTACCTGGCGCTCTATAACCTGATGTTTATTATGCCGCTGGTTATAATCTTGATTCTTGCCTTAAACCCGGTTATGGGAGCAAAGATTCAAGCATGGGAACGTGCCTCTTCTCATAAGGTTCGCGGGATCACGGGTGGGGTGATGGCGCTCATTGGGTTAGCACTTTTGATCTGGGTTCTATAAAATTGACTAAAGAAGGAGCTGTAATGTCTAGAAAATATTTAAAAACAACCAATCGCTCGAAAAAATCACCAAAGAGGATAAACTGGTGGATTCTTGGTGTCTTGAGCATAATCCTTGTAGCGGTTATTGCCAGAATCGTGATTCAACAAAACCAGAATAATATTGATCCAGTAGCAATTGCACCGATTGAAGTCAGCCAAGATAAAAGCACAGGAAGTGCAGACGCTCCGGTTGTTGTCGTTGAGTATGGGGACTACCAATGCCCAGCTTGTGGTCGTTTCGCATCAACAGTCAAACCTAAGATTATGGAGGAATTTGTAAATACTGGCCAAGTGCGTTTTGTCTTTCGCAGTTTCCAGTTTATTGGAGAAGAATCTCAATGGGCGGCCGAAGCATCAGAATGCGCCAATGAACAAGGAAAGTTCTGGGAATTTTACGAGAAATTGTATTCAGAACAGTCTGGTGAAAATGCGGGGGCATTTTCGAAAGTGAATCTGGAAGGATTTGCTGCGGAGCTTGGTCTGCAACCTGAACAATTCAACCAATGTCTGGCATCGGGTAAATACACCGAAAAAGTAAAATCAGAAACCTTAGAGGCACAAAACCTTGGACTTCGCGGGACGCCTGCGTTGCTCGTGAACGGAATATTTGTGGAAGAAGGCAGTCAATATGACATTCTTAGTCAACGCATTAAAGAGGTGCTCTCCAAATACGAGTAGATCTTGATTTACTCCGGGTAATCTAGTCCTGGGCGGTTATCATACCTTTGAGGCATCAAGCAGTTTCCACTTTTCTGCTTCAGCATGTAGATTATGCCCAGGACTGTTCAATGTCATTTTTGAACTTTACGAGTTGATATTTGGTTTCTTCAGCAGGATTACTCGATATTGCCCATGAAGCAATGCAGATTCATCGTTCACAATAATTGTTTCAGGGATATCCTTCGACATTTCTCCGAATCTCCGATTAGGGTCGGTTCCCAATTGACGGATTAGTCCACCAAGGATGGTGCGGAGGATTGTAGGGCTTGTGTGTTCGGGGAGAAATTTATCAAAAATTGAAATCTGTCCGCCTGGTTGAAGTACACGCCAAGCTTCTTCCAGAACTTTTTTCCCATCTGGAGCAACGGAGAGGATCAAGTTTAGTAATATCACACTAAAAGAAGAATCTGGGAATTGTAGAGCTTGAGCATCCATTAGTAACAGGTTCATTTTTGCCCGATTTTTTTTCTGGGCTTTTGACAGCATAGCCTGGCTGATATCGGTGCCTGTGACATGAATACCAGACGGAACGAAATCGAGGTCCAACCCTGTTCCAATCCCAGGTATGAGAAGATTGTCGCCCGGCTGAAGATCCAGCAGATCAATGGCACGGCGGCGGGCTTTCTTCATAACCGCGCCAAATAACCAATCGTAGACTGGGGCGTATATTTGATACACAGATTGATTGACTGGATTGCTCACGTCAATTCCCCGTGATCGATGCAAAACTTAGGAGAAGACAGATAGGTCTTTTCGCACATGGGTCACCTGTAGAATTCTAAACGAGTAAATCTTTTAGCCGCGAATCTGGTATCTCAACAAGCGTAGCGCATTTATCACAACCAGGATCGTGCTTCCCTCATGCACAACCACTGCCCAACTGAGCTGTACCAAACCGGATACGGAAGTTACTATCAGCAGAGCAATGACACCCAACGAAATGAACAGATTCTGTTGAATAATCGTACGACTGGCACGACTCAAGCCTACAGCAAATGGCAGCTTACCCAAATCGTCGGCCATTAAGGCGACATCCGCCGTTTCAAGAGCTACAGCGGTCCCCGCTCCTCCCATAGCAATTCCAACCGTAGCTGTGGCGAGCGCGGGTGCATCATTTACCCCATCCCCGATCATGGCAACTGCTCCATACTCTTTTTGCAAACGTTGAATAGTGCCCAGCTTATCTTCTGGCAGCAACTCTGCTTCTATGTTGGTGACTCCAACTTCTTGCGCAATTTGCTGTGCTACTTTTTGATTATCTCCGGTGAGCATAATTAGATGTTTCACGCCCAAGTTCCGCAGCCGTGACAGTACCTCAGCAACGCCAGGCCGTGCAACATCCGATAATCCCAGAATGCCAAGAAATGTGCCATTCCGACTAAGGGTCATAGTTGTCCGGCCTGCATTTTCCAGTTGTGCTAAGGTTTGCCGAATGGTTTCATCCACAACCTTTCCACCGATATCTTCGAATAACTTGAGCGAACCAACCCACACTGGCTGATTCTCTACCTGACTGCGTACACCGCGACCAGGGATATTCTCTAAACCGTTTGCAACAGGGAGTGTAAGGTTTTGTTCTTTTGCAGCTAGAACGATGGCCTGCGCCAAAGGATGATTGGACTGCTGTTCTACCGCTCCTGCTAAACGCAATATTTCTTCTGGACTCACGCCATTAAAAGGAAGGATATCCGTCACCTGAAATTTACCCTGGGTGAGTGTTCCTGTTTTATCAAAGGCTATTGCGTTCAACCGGCCTAGATTTTCCAGGTGGACTCCACCTTTTATCAAAACACCGTTGCGTGCTGCCTGTGCAATCCCAGCCAGCACGGTCGCTGGTGTACCAATGGCCAACGCACAAGGAGAAGCTGCGACTAAAAGCAGCATCGCCCGATAAAAGCTTTCCGAAAAAGGCATCCAGCCCGCTACCGGGGGAACGACTGCAACAAGCACAACCAAAACCAATACAATTGGCACAAATCGGGAGGTAAACCGATCAGTAAATTGCTGGGTAGGACTTTTCTGACCTTGGGCTTCAGCAACCATTTTCATGACCCGGCTCAAGGTATTATCTTTCGCAAGTCGAGAGATCTTCACTTCCAACGCTGCTTCCTGGTTGATCGTCCCAGTAAACACTTCATCGCCGACACTCTTCTGGACAGGAACGGATTCTCCAGTAATGGGGCTTTGATCCACTGTGCTCTCACCCTGAAAGATTACACCATCAACCGGAACACGGTCGCCTGGTCGTATCACAACTACATCTCCGATCGAAAGCTGATCCACCGATTCTTCCATTATCTGATCGCCGCGCCGGACATGTGCTTTTTTAGGCATCAATTCTCCTAGGGCATTGATCGCATTACGAGCCCGACCCAAGGCGTAATGTTCACCGGCATGCCCTAATCCAAACAGAAAGAGCAGGAAGGCTCCTTCAGCCCAGGCTCCGAGAAAAGCTGCCCCTAATGCCGCCGCTAACATAAGTACATCCGTGTCAAACTTACCTCGGAGAAGGGCGGGGACAGCATGATGAGCTATATCGTAAGCGCTGGCGATATAAGAAAGAAGGAAAAGAATAAGCGCGAAGTTTGCCGACAGTCCCAGGAATTGCTCGCCAACCCAACCCACGAGAAGAAAAATGCCCCCAGCACCTATTAAGACCATTGCCCATCGTTCCTGTAACCAGTGAGGTAGAAAGGTTGGTGCGCTGCCATGGTCATGCTCGTGGTCATGCTCATGCGCTTCCCCTTCCTCTTTGACCATTGCTTGGGTTACAGGTCGAGCCCCTAAACGGCGCATGGTTCGTTTGATTGAGTCAAGAGAAAGGATTTTTGTATCAAAAGCGACAATAACCAGCCCTGATGCATAACTCACGCTGGCATGCAGCATCCCTTCCAGGTTTTCAAGTTCTTTGGTGATCATGGTGGCTGAATCAGCGCTATCGAGTCCACTAAAGGGAATCTGCTCGTGGTGATAACCATTGCGTAATTCCGATCCAGCCTCCTTAGCGATACGTTTGACCGCGGCAAAGGAAATTAAGTTTGGGTCATAATGTATGCATAAATCCATTGGATCATGATCCAAATGCAAGTGCGTTTGGAGAATACCTCTTTGGGCTTGCAAGCGGGTCTGCAATCGCTCTACACAATGGTCGCAAGCATCTTGATTTTCTGGCAACAACAAAGGCAGTGAGATTTCCACCGTTTTTTCTATCATTGGTATGTCCTTTATAAAATAATCATATTGAAAATTGAAAGCATAATTAAAACCAGCCACGCTAAAAAGCGCCTGTTCATCACTTGATTGGGAGTTTTGTTATCGAATGGGTGGAGGTACGAAAACTGAAAGTTTTCTTGTCCGGGGGAATTGCCAGCAGGTAGGTTCAATCTTTACAAATAATGAAATGAGAAATATTGCAGGGATCACACCCATAAAAATTCCGTAATGAATGGCTCCATTGCACGAACCTGAACTTATTCCTAAGATGTCCGAATGCCCAGGTTGTAAATCGTGGAGAAAATGAACGCCAACGCTAAATGTAATCAGTAGTAATAGAAGAATAATAATGAGATTATGAGGAATTCGAATTTTATTCATGGCAGACGTGGTCCAGACCACGTTTGAACAACTCGCTGATGTGTTCATCATCTAAAGCAACAAATACCTGTCTGCCTTTTTTCCTTGCGCGTACTACGCGCTTGTCGCGCAAACCCCGGAGTTGATGTGAAATAGCGGATTTACTCAATCCCATGGCTTGGACAAGATCCCCTACATTGACCTCACCGGCAACCAGGGCCGAAATGATCCTTACACGGGTTGGATCGCTCAAAGACTCAAATAGGCTGGCTACTCGTTCCGCTGTTTGTTCATCCACGCTTGTAATATCACAATTATCTATCATAAGAATCTTATTATTGAATGGTTGCTCAACTATTGTTTAGTTTATTACAAAAAGGACTGAATGTCAAGTATAGATATTGAGGTGTAAAAAAATACCAAAGCCCATGTTATCAATACTTCCAACTGTTCTTGACAAATTCAAACATTTCGAATAATATATCAGCATATTATGATATATAAATATAAGATATCAGGAGTCTTGGAATGCTAAATGTTACGAACGTAGGAGAAGGAGTTCGGTTGCAGGCAAAGCTGTTTCGTGGTTTTGGCGACCCGGCGCGACTGAACATCTTGCAAGCGCTGCGCAACGGCCCAGTGACGGTGACTGAAATTGTGGACGCAACAGGTATGAGCCAGTCCAATACATCCAATCATCTGCGCTGCTTGCGCGAATGCGGTCTGGTTACCGCTGAACAACGGGGCAAGTTCGCTCTGTATCGCCTGAGTGATGACAGGGTGGGAGATCTGTTAGCAATCGGCGAATCCTTGTTGGCCGATGTCGCCCGGGGTGTCTATGAATGCACCCGCTACAACCTCCCACAGGGTCGAAGCCAGGAACAAAAGTAAATGAAAACAGGTCTGCGGATCTTCATTCCCTTTCTGATTGCTCTTCTTCTTGATGGGCTGACCAAGGCTTGGGCCGAACAGGCATTATCTTCACCCATACCCATCCTCGGTAATTTTTCCCGTCTGACCCTTGGTTACAACACAGGCGTAGCATTCGGGCTTTTTGCGAACGGCGGGATATTCCCGCTGATCGTCACAGGCGTCATCATTTCGGTTCTGGCAGCATGGCTCGTTTATGCGATTCGGTCCGGTGATCTTTCCTCTGTCGCAGTATGGCCGGTAGGTTTGATCCTCGGCGGTGCGGTAGGGAATTTCGCCGACCGCATGGTGGATGGAAGGGTGACGGATTTCCTCGATTTTGGATTGGGTACGGCACGTTGGCCGACTTTCAACCTGGCGGATAGTTTTATCGTGGTTGGTGCCCTTTTACTTTTACTCATTATTCCGAAGGTTAAATCCGATGAAAAGGAGCAGACGGCATGAAAGCTCTGAAGGTGCTTGTGAAATCTTTGCTGATCCTGGTTAGTATTGGCCTGATCTGGCGTTGGCTGAGTCGCAATCGCTCTTTACCCTGCCCGACCTGGTTGGCGAGTTTACTGGACAGCCGCTGGTCGGATAGGCTGCTTGGCACGCAGATAACCCTTGATCGCATTGGACTTCGGCCAGGTCAATGTGTATTAGAGATCGGCCCAGGCCCGGGTCGATTGCTGATACCTGCCGCAACGCGCGTGCTGCCCGGCGGCGAAGTCTTTGGGCTGGATATCCAGTCGGGGATGATTGAGCGGCTCAAAGCGCGTTCGGTGCAAGCCGGCGTATCGAATTTGACGACAATTGTGGGTGATGCGACTCAGCCGAACTTCCCACCGGAGAATTTTGATGTGATCTTCTTTTGCACTGTGCTGGGTGAAATCCCGGGTCGGGCAGCAGCGCTGCGCCAGTGCTACGCCGCTCTCAAGCCGGGTGGTTTGCTTTCGATCACAGAAATGTTTCCCGACCCGCACTACCAATCCTGCGCGCCCTTGCGGCAAATGGCTGAGGCAGAAGGATTTCGCCTGCAAATTACGCACGGTCCCTGGTATTTTTTCACTGCGAACTTCATAAAAGCGTAAAGGAGAGTCGCAATGGTTACTATAGGACGCTGTACGATGAGTTGGCTGGCTATCGATAGTATCCCAGGCCAAGATCGGATTCGCTTGATCCCAGGAATTTGGTGAGACACGACTAAAGGAGTGATGATGACACGGACAGCTTGTGGTGGGCGTTGCTTTCCAAAATTACTCGATTGCTCTCCGAACCCAAACTCGGCCACGTCACCGATGAACGTGCCGCAGATCCACCAACGCAGGCTACGGCGGCAAGAACCGCGATGACATTCCGCTTAGGTAAATGGGTGAAATTTATGAATGCTGAACCGACACTTTGAAAAGAGCACTCGAGCGACAGCGACCGCGCACAAGCAATAAGCACTAAATTGTGGCTGATTTAATCATGTCGTTCGAAAAACGAGACTTTATGAGGAGAAAAGAATCATGGAAAATTTTGATTACACAGTGGAAACCACCAAAAGCGTGGACGAAGCAGTCGCCGCCATCGAGGCCAAAGCACAAGAAAAAGGCTTTCGAGTGCTGCACGTTCACGATGTTCAGGCAACGCTCGCCGCGAAGGGCTTTGAAACCGAACCGATGAAGATCGTCGAGGTGTGCAACGCCAAATTCGCCAGCCAGGTGCTGGTGAAAGACAAGAAAATATCGCTGATGCTGCCATGCCCGATCAGTGTTTTTGTAGAGGCAGGTAAGACTTATATCAGCGCCCTCAAGCCACGGGTTTTGTCCGATTATTATCCGGACATAGGCATCGATGAGATTGCCGTAGAGGTTGAAAAAGTGATCATCAGTCTGGTTGACGAAACCAGATAATTTACATTGAATGGAGAACCTATGGAATCGACAAAAATTGAAGTACGGGTCAGTAATTTGGACTGCGAACATGATGCAGCCAACATCGAACGAGGATTGGAAGGCTTTGCAGGCCTGGTAGGTTTGAAGGTCTATCCGAAATCTGCCAAAGTCGCTTTGACTTTTAATCCCGACCAAACCAATCCGGGCGCATTGAAACAAAAACTGGAGACACTGGGTTTCCCACCCCAAAAAGGGATGGAAATGGCCGAACAGCCCAAACCCTGGAAGAACCCCAAAGTGTTGACCGCGTTTGCTTCAGGTGTTTTGCTTCTGGTCGGTTGGCTCATCGGTCTGGCCGGCGCGCCGGCGCTTATCTCGACGATTATATTTATTGCCGCCATCTTGATCGGTGGCTATTACTTTGGCCGCGAGGCTATCGAAGAATTGATCTTCGAGCGTCGGATCGGCATCGAGTTATTGATGAGCGTTGCTGCAGTGGTTGCTTCCGTGATGGGCGAGACGTTGGAGGGTGCTATGCTGGTCTTCCTCTACTCCATCAGCGAAGCTGCGGAAGGCTATACCGAGGAGAAAACGCGCGCCGCAATCAAGGCTTTGATGAACCTGGCGCCCAAGGTAGCGTTGGTCCGCCGGAACGGTCGCGAGCAGGAAATCCCGGTTGAAGAACTGGTGGTCGGGGACGTGTTCATCGTCATGCCAGGCCAATCCATGGCTACCGATGGTGAAGTGCTGGTTGGATCCTCCAGCGTAAACCAGGCCCCGGTGACAGGTGAAAGCGTTCCGGTAGAAAAGCAAGTGGGCAATCCGGTCTTTGCTGGCAGCATCAACGGCGAAGGCGCGCTGGAAATCCGCGCCACCAAAACCTTTGCCGATAACACCATCGCCCGCATTATCACCATGGTCGAAGAAGCCCAGGAAAAGAAAGGCAAAAGCCAGCGCTTTATCGAGCGCTTCGGCGTCCGCTACAGCCCCATCGTTTTGCTCGTCGGCATCCTCATTGCGCTTGTTCCGCCGCTATTTTTTGGCGCTGACTGGGTGATGTGGATTACCCGTGCAACGGTCTTCATTGTTGCCGCGGCACCCTGCGCACTGGTCATTTCCATCCCGATTACCCTGGTGGCCTCGCTGGGCACCGGCGCGCGCAATGGCGTGCTGATCAAAGGTGGAGTCTATGTGGAGGAACTGGCGAAGGTGAAAGTCGTAGCAATGGATAAAACCGGCACCCTGACCCGCGGCGAGCCGGAAGTGACCGACATCATCTTGATCCATCAGGATCCGGATCAGCTGGCGAATTCAAAGCAGGAATTTTTAGCGGCGGCAGCCGGGATTGAACGGCGTAGCGGCCACCCTCTGGCACAGGCGATCGTCCGGTACGTAGAAGCGCAAGGCATTCAACCCATCGAGCTGACCGAATTTCGCTCCATGACCGGGGCAGGAGCTTCCGCCTGTCTGGATGGGCGCACGATCTACGTGGGCAGCCCGGACCTGTTTCACTCCAAGCTTGGCGTCTCATTGGAGCATGAATGGGGAGACATCAATCATCTCCAGGGCGAAGGGAAAACCGTGGTGTTGTTGGGCGATGAACAAGCACCCTGGGGAATGATTGCCATCCGTGACAATATTCGACCCAATGCCCAAAAGGCGATCGATGCCCTGCACGCCGCCGGAATTGACAAAGTGGTGATGCTGACCGGCGACAATGAGCGCACCGCCCAGGCAATTGCGAAGGAATTGGGGATCGATGAGGTATATGCAGACTTAAAACCGGAGGATAAGGCGATCAAGGTCCGTGAGCTGACCTCCCGTTATGGGCACGTGGCCATGGTCGGAGATGGAGTCAACGATGCCCCTGCGTTGGCTGAAGCAACCGTGGGTGTCGCCATGGGAGCAGCGGGAACGGATGTAGCCCTGGAAACCGCTGATGTAGCCCTGATGGCCGACGACCTGGAGAAACTGGCCTATGCTCTGCGCCTGGCAAAGCGAAATCAATCTGTCGTCAATCAGAACCTGGCCCTTTCTGCGATTGTCATTAGTGTATTGATCATCGGTGCAGTGGGTGGCTGGTTCACCTTGCCGATCGCCGTACTGGCGCACGAGATCAGCGAATTTGTGGTTATCGGTAGCGGGCTGCGTATGCTGCGATCGTAATTTCTTACGATAGTCTCCCTCCAGCAGGGGGTTGGCCCCCTGCCGGAGGAGAAAGGGATTTCATGGGAGAAGAGATGCTCAGCATTAAGGAGGGGCTACACTTTGACGTTTCCCGGGCTGCGAATGAAATTGAGCAGTTCATTCGCAGTGAAGTTAATCGTTTGGGCAAACGAGGTGTTGTCCTGGGATTAAGCGGCGGCCTGGATTCGTCGACCTGCGCAATTCTGTGCGTTCGCGCCCTGGGAAGATCACGTGTGTTGACTTTGCTGCTCCCTGAGCGAGATACCAACATGCAAAATATGGCAGACGCCAGGTTGGTAGCTCAAATGCTCGATCTGCAGCCGATCCATATCGATATTTCACCTCTATTAGCGACGATTGGCGTGTATAACCTGGTTTCTGGTGAACAAGCTGGCAATCGCCCCATGATTGAAAGCGGTATTCGCTGGATTAACCATTTATCATCTGCCCCTTCTGCTTTTAGCGAAGGAATGGCAATGCTTTACAATATCAAGGCTAATCTCTGGCTACGCCTGGTTCGCCGGCTGCTATAGCTGCTGTTCAAAAAGCGATGTCGATTGCCCGTTTGCGCGAGAGATTGCCTTCTATGCTGCCCTTATTGCCTTGATGGATATGAATTGGGCGCTTGCATGAATAAACCTTTGAAGCGAAAGATCCGCCTATTTATCATCTGCTCTCAGCTGTTGGCGCGAGAAGGATTGATCCTTCTTACCCAGCAGGATGAAGATATAAAGGTCATCGGAGATGCCGCCGATGATGAAGCTGGCGTAACTGGCATTGACACGCTGCAACCCGACGTGGTAATTGTCGCGGACGGTTGGGGCGGAGAAGATTGTTCCTGCGCGGATACCGTCAAGAAAATCAAGGCGTATCATCCTCATATCCCAATCCTGGTGGTTTCTCCCCACGTGGAAAATGCACGTGTACAAATGGCTCTCGCGGCAGGCGCGAACGGCTATTTACCAATGGGGATTGACATAGATGAGCTGGTCCGGGTTCTCTACACGGTCAATCGTGGAGAGCTGACCCTTCACCCCTCCTTGTTGCCTGCAATTCTTCAACAGTTAGAAGCCGAAACTGGCGGTAAATCGACTGCAACCAACCCGGATGATCTGACGCAGCGAGAGAGTGACATCTTGTCCGCCCTTTCTCGCGGTTTGACCGATCGCGAGATTGCCCAGCAGCTGTCTATCAGCGTCCGTACGGTGCAATCTCACCTGGCCCACATCTATGAAAAGCTCCACGTTCACAGCCGGACCGAGGCAGCCTTAATTGCCGTGCAACATAAGCATGAATAAATTTCCCTGATCCTAATTGTTTATCCGCCTTATCCGTAAGCCTACTGATATCCTGAATCCGTAGGATTTTTTTATGCGTAGTTTTGCTGGGATGAAGTTCAGCAGCCCTACGCTTTCCGTAAAGGATCTGGCGGGCTATCCTGAGATTGTGATTACCACTCAGCCAAACGATCAATCCACCAGCCGGGTAGCAGTATTGGGCGTTTTAGCCGACCTGCATGGCGAGGCGGTCCAATACGACCTGAAGCCTCTGCGCAAGTTGATTTTGGCGATCCAGCCGGATCTGATCTGTGTGGAAATCCAGTGGGTAGATTGGCTGTCTGGAAATCTAGCAGCTGCCCCTCGCGCCATTCGGGAAACGATTGTGCCGCTATGCCGGCGCACGGATATGGTCATCATCCCGGTGGGCGGCGTGGCATCCATGGAATTTGGGGCAACCGAGGCGGATCGTTTCATCAAGATACGGCTGATCCGCGTCCTGAATGGCTTGCAGCGGATTTCTTGGGCGGTCGTCAACCAACCGGCCGCGGTCAACTCGGACGTTTACTCGTTTTGCTGCAATCTGACCTGCGCCTTGGAACTGAACTTGTATGGAAAAACAGCCAAAAATTTTTGGCAGGAGGTCAATGACACAATATTGAAAAATATTCTGGAAACACTCACGCGTGATCCAGGAAGGCGGGTGCTGGTCACCATAGACTGCCGCAGGCGGCAGTGGCTCGTCAAACAGCTCGCTCAAACGCCAATGGTCGATCTGGTGCATTACAACGAGCTTTAGTATTTTGGATCTGCCAAAAGTATTTGTGGATGATCCGCCTTCCATCGTAATCCAAATTATTTGATTTTGAAAAAGGAGACAACCATGTATTGGACCATCGTCATTCTCAGCGTCATCCTAGGCATCGCACCTTTTGTATTTGGTTTCAGCGGCGTTGGCGCCGCATTGTGGACCGCCCTGATCTCAGGTGTTGCGCTGCTGGTCACGGGTATCGCCAAGTGGTATAAGGCGGCCTTTATCCTGGGCATCTGGGTCTTCGTTGCGCCGTTCATCTTGGACTTCAGCTCCACCCCGGCTGCGTTGTGGACCTCGCTGGTCGTTGGAACCGTGATCGCGGTCTGGACCGGGATCAAGTGGTTTGGAGCAAAGTCGCCTCAATCAGCGGTTGCCCACTAGCTCATTCCCCCTGAAAGCCATAGTGGATGTCGATATTGTCCAGATAAAGGAGTTTCGAGAACACTCCCGCGTTTACGGGCTATGGCTTACGAGTTCGGCAACTGGAAGAACAATTGTATAGGGGCCCGGTTTCGAAAGAGACCAACCACTTGAGTAGACCGGGCCCAGTTGAAAAGACATCAAGAAGTACATGGAGGAGAGAGCGATGAACGACTCAGCACAAGGCTTAAATGCAACCTTCGGACCTATCGCTAATTTACTGGCGCAGTCTGGACCAAAATTGATTCAGAACAAACCCTTACGGAAAATGATCGTTAAGCGCCTGAAGCATGAGCTGTTTGAGGATCTGAAACAGAAACGGCAGGAAGGCAGCCCTGTCCCTGGTGTGGATGATGATAAAACTGCGTTCGGGTTATCCATCATTGACACACTGGACCGGGCCTTAGAAGACCGCTACTTTTCTGACAAAGCGATCCACACGATATTCAATATTGTTGCCAAGGATTTGTTCCTGAAGCAAGGCGAAAATATGCGCGCTGCAGATCGGTTCCGCACGGATACGGGAAACAATGCGCCAACTTTTTTGGTCATCAGCCCGGGAAAAGCTTGTAACCTGCAATGCACTGGCTGTTACGCAAACGCAGGGATCATGACCAATGAAAATTTGAGTTGGGAAACCTTTGATCGAATCATCACGGAAGCAAAAACATTGTGGGGTGTTCGTTTTTTCGTCATTAGCGGCGGCGAACCTATGGCTTACCGATCGGATGGCAAGGATTTGTTGGACATGGTCGAAAAACATGATGACTGCTTTTTTATGATGTATACCAATGGCACACTGATCAACGAAAAAGCCACTGAACGCCTCGCGCGGATTGGTAACCTGACCCCGGCTTTTTCCCTGGAGGGTTGGCGTGAACGAACGGATGCCCGCCGCGGCAAAGGAGTATTCGATAAAGTCTTGGCCGGGATGGACCGCCTGCGGAAGGCTGGGGTGCCGTATGGCATGTCGCTTACCGCTACCAGCGAAAACGCTGAAGAAATTCTGTCCGATGAATTCATGGACTATTTTTATAAAGAACAAGGCGTCATTTATAGCTGGATATTTCATTACATGCCGATTGGCCGGGCGGTCTCACTTGACCTGATGCCAACCCCGCAGCAGCGCCTCTGGATGTGGCATCAATCCTGGAAGCTGATCCGGGATAAGAGTTACTTCCTGGCCGATTTCTGGAACCACGGCACGGTCTGTGACGGATGCCTCTCCGCCGGGAGTGATACCGGGGGCGGTTATTTCTACATCGATTGGAATGGCACGGTCAGTCCCTGCGTATTTATGCCTTATTCCCCGATCAACATAAACGATGCCTATCAACGCGGTGAGACACTGAATGACGTGTGGAAGGATCCGTTCTTTGCATCACTGCGAAATTGGCAGAAATCATATAAGCAGAAGGATGGCAACTGGCTTATGCCGTGTCCCATCCGTGATCATCATGCTGACCTGCGCAAGATGATTGCCGAATATGAACCAGAACCGTCCGACGAGAGTGCCAGAGAAGCGCTCCTCGATACCGATTATGCAGATGGTATGGACCGCTATGATCAAGAGTACCAATTCTTATCAGACTTAGTCTGGCAGTTGCATTACCTCCGGCCATCCGATCGGGACGACTTTCTAATCAGGGACCTTCCAGATATCTCATCCCTGCTTGAAAAAAAGGAAACTCTGCCTGCTGCTGACCTCGTTTGAAAGGAATGCCGGCGCATAGAAAATGGAAGGGTAAAACGATGGAAGAAAGACGATTAGCGTTTGTGCTCAGCGGCGGTGGCGCCCGGGGGGCATTTCAAGCAGGTGCCCTGAGAGCCTTGTTCGAGAACAATATCCATCCCGAAATTCTGGTAGGCACCTCCATCGGGGCCATGAATGCCGCTTTCCTGGCTGTCCACGGATTTAATTCATCCAGCATTGACCTATTGATCCGGACCTGGCTGGATTCAGCCAAAAAGGAAATCTTACCCACGAATATTAATTGGCTTGCCCTGCGGACCATCCTCAAAACACCCGATTTCCGCTGTTATAAAAAGGTGCAAACCTTCCTCGAATCCAACGGGATTGGGCCAGACTTGCGTTTCAGAGATATTCGTGAGGTCCAGCTCTATCTGGTGGCTGTCGACCTGTACACCGGGCAACTGGTTTTATACGGGCAGGACCCTAACCAATCGGTCTTAGAAGGCGTACTGGCATCCAGCGCCCTGCCGCCTTTCTTTCCACTGTTCGAGCGCGATGGCAAACTACTGATGGACGGTGGGATGGTGAGCAACTTGCCGGTCGAAGCTGCCGTTTCAGAGGGCGCAACGGAAATTCTGGCCCTGGATGTGACGGATCTGCGAAAAGCCGCTAAAGGGGCGACCAATCTGAAAGCGTATCTCCGCAAATTAGTGAATGCCTCCGAACAACGCCATATAGCATTGGAAATTGCGCTCGCAAGAGAGAAAGGAATTCCGGTCCACCATATCCCCCTGCATGGACCAGATTCGGTCTCGGTAGCGGACTTCGGCGCTGCTAAAGCGTCAATCCAGATCGGATATGACATCACGAACCAATGGGTAGAACAATGGAACGCCACCTACGGAAACCATCAGCCGATTGAAGTTCAGCTAGATCAAGCCGTATCTCTATGGTCACGATAATCACCCACAGCACCGCGTACTTAAGCCCGGACCAGGTGTCATAGTCCCATAAAAAATGATTGATGCGTATCTGCGAGAGGTATTTCCATCCCGTCCGGTGACTGCAAGCCCTTTCAAGCCTTGCAAGCTGGTTCAACTCCGGTTTGGGATGACCAGATTGGAATCGTCCATTTGAAACAATCGCTCAAGGAGACAAAATGTCACACTTTACCATGAACACAAAGGAGCAGGTAGTCGAGCAGTCTATAACGCTCCTGGATCATATTTTCCCATCTCCCCGCAGCTTCACCATTCGCTTGTGGAATCAGGAAGAGATACCAGCCGAATTGGATTCTACTTTTGTCCTTGTATTGAAACACCCCGGAACGCTGCGCCGCATGTTTACACCTCCGATCGAACTGGCCCTGGGTGAAGCGTATATTTATCAAGATTTTGATATCGAAGGTGACTTATATGCCGCCTTTGGACTGATCGATACCTTGAGCAGGCGGATTTTCAGCCCAACGGATGTGGCGGCCCTGATCAAAGAGGTTCAAAGCCTGCCCAAAACCGGCATAGAGCGTTCAACCACGCGGAAACCGTTCGATTTAAAAGGTGAGCTTCACTCTCCCAAAAGAGATTGTGATGCTGTTCGCTTCCATTACGACGTAGGCAACGATTTCTACGCTTTATGGCTGGACCGCCAGATGCAGTACTCCTGCGGCTATTTTCCGACCGGCATGGAAGATCTCGATACAGCCCAGGACAAAAAAATCGAGCATATCTGCCGTAAACTGCGCTTTAAACCCGGCGAGCGTCTGCTGGATATTGGCTGTGGTTGGGGTGGCCTGGTGATGGCGGCTGCACAGCGATATGGTGTCAGCGTACTGGGCGTTACACTCAGCGAATGCCAGGCCGAGTATGGAGCCGAACAATCTGCTCGCCTGGGGTTAAGCGGCCAGGTACGGGTCGAGATGCGTGATTATCGAGATTTGGAAAAGGAGTCGTTCGACAAGATCGTCAGCGTGGGCATGTTCGAGCACGTTGGCCGAAATCACCTGCCAGAATACTTCTCACAAGTGTATCAGCTGCTCAAACCCGGCGGTCTGTTTCTCAATCACGGCATCTCTCGCCGGAGCCAGCCGGCCGACCTGGCTTTGCTTCAAGGATTCAACGGACATGGAAAGTCCGCCGCAAATGGACCGAGCTTCTTTGAACGGAAAGTGCTCGGCGCGGGTTCTTTCTCCCAGCGGTATATTTTTCCAGACGGCGAGTTGGTCCCGGTCAGTGAGGCGAATTTCATCGCCGAGACAGCGGGTTTTGAAGTACGCGATGTCGAGAATTTGCGCGAGCATTATGCCCTTACCCTGCGTCATTGGGTGCGGCGGTTGGAAGACCAGCACGAGGAGGCAGTACAACTGGTAGGCGAATCAGTGTATCGGACATGGCGGTTGTATATGAGTTTCTGCGTGCTCGGTTTTGAGACTGGCCAGACAAACATCAACCAGTCCCTATTGGCAAAACCAGTCAACGGTAAGGTCAATCTGCCAATGAGCCGGGCCTACCTGTACAAATGAAAACGGCCCTTACAGCCAATTCGGAAAAATCACAAGGGCCGATTGGCAACTGGAATGCCCTTTCTCGTATTCTTTATCGAAAGGACTTAAAAATGAATCCTGTCATGATTGTCACTGATAGTAGTGCTTATCTGCCTCCCAATTTGGTCGCCGCTCAACCGATTCGCGTCATCCCGCTCGCGTTGAACTGGGATAGGCAGACCTATCGAGATGGCGTTGATATCCAGGCAACCGAATTCTATAACCGCCTGTTGAAATCCTCCAGCCTGCCGAGCACGAGCCAGATCCCACCGGGCGATTTTGAAAACATCATCAAAGAACTTCTGGCTGCAGATTATGATGTGCTACTGCTGCCAATCTCCAGCGGCATCTCCGGTTCCTACCAATCAGCCGCCTCCGTGGTAAACAATTTTCCACCTGGCCGTGTAGTTTTGCTGGACACGAAACTGGTTTCCATGGCCCTGGGTTTCCAGGTATTGGCGGCGGCGCGCGCCGCCGCTGCCGGGGCAAACCTGACAGAATGCAAGCAGACCGCACAGCAGGCATACGGGCATATCGGTGTGTTCTTTACTGTCGATACGCTCAAATACCTGGCCGCCGGCGGGCGGATCAACAGCGCCAAACGGTTGTTAGGAGCAGCTCTGGACATAAAACCCATTCTCGAGATCCGTGACGGTAAAATTGAACTTGTCAATAGTGTCAGAACGCGTAATAAAGCGATTGATAGGATGCTCCAGATGGTAGAAAAGGAAATTGGCGGACGCTCCCCAGTGCGCATTTCAGTTTTCCACGCCCTGGCGCCCGAAACTGCCGAAGAATTGTTGGAAACCGCCCGATTGCGCTTTTCACCGATAGAATACTTCCTGTCAGAAATCAGCCCGGTGGTCGGTTCACACGTCGGGCCGAGTACGGTCGCTATCGCATATCATGCCGGAGGGTAAGATTGAACAGACACACTAGGTAGGCAATACCCGAAGGTACAAGGTTCATGAACACCGGCCATTATTAGAACTTGAAACTCAGCTGGTTGACCGATAAAGGAAAGCAATTTAGAAATATTTTCTTCTGAAAGTTCTGAGGTGGATGTATTCGGTATCACGAATGTATGTTACCGTAGAATAATTCTCTATGTGCATTTCTTGAACTATCATAGATTCTTCATGTGAAGCTCATCATAAAGTAATTGATTCAGAAATTTTGGTTGCTTAATGATTCGTCTAGCACATACCCAGAACAGGTAAATCACGGATCTGGGTATATTTGTACCCGAACTTGCCTAAATTTACATCCATACGCTGCCGGCTTACCCACCATCGTCCAGGATAATCTTTCAACCGTATTCCACCAAATACCAGGCACTTCATACCACTTCGCACCGGCTACATCCTTTGGGATATCTGGATCAGAGGAAGTGCCACGAGCAAGAAATCCGTCTGGGTGGATTCCAACTTCGGTATAAACGAATGAATAGATGGGACCCAGAGCGACCAGTGATAGCATCATCCCCCAACCACACCGGGAGGGCTCAACTGTTTTTGCAGCATCAATCCGGTCGGCAATAAAATCGAAATAGGTCATCCCCTTTGGAGCCTGGGGAACCTGCATGGGTTGGTTACCCTTGTAAGCAATAAACAAGATGCTGGAGCAAATCGCCAGGATAACCGCAGTCTTAATAACACTCCCAATCAACTTAAGAAACATTCCGATGAATTTCATTTTCTCCTTCATTTCCTTTATCTATCTGATACTGATCTTCTGGTCGGGCTCCCTCTCGTAGGACCCGGTTATAACGAATTTCCTCCCGATACATTCGGTCCAGTGCCACTTCAATCACATCGCTTTCACTCCGTCCCATTACGCTTGCCATCGCTCTTAATTGACTCACGCCTTCTGGGCTTATTCGAAAAGATCGTACTGGTTTACTCGCAGAATTTGTTTTCGGCATTTTTAACCTCCTCTAACAAATAGTAATACTAGAGTATACTATTGTCAATCATAAACACATAGATCTTGTCAGGAACCAAAGGGGAGTCCATAATTGGAATAATCTCTTTGTCCCTTTTGCCAAATTTTTCCGAATTACTTATAGAGCTCAAAAATAAATATTCCCTGCAGGATGTTGTTGAAGTGATAAGAGGAGAAATTTATGGCAGAAAGCAGTATGGAATTGACGTCAGAAAAAATTGATCGAATGACAGATGAAATAAGGATAATAAAAGCCGCGAGACAGGACCCCAAGGTATTTGGAGAATTGTATAAGTTGTATGTTGAACAAGTCTTCCGATACCTTTTCAGCAGGATAGGTAATGTGCATGAAGCAGAAGATGTTACAGCTCAGACATTTCTTGCGGCTTTTGAATCCTTTGATAAATTTCGACAGGATGGGCACTTTGCTTCCTGGTTATTTGGAATTGCTCGTAATAAAGCAATGGACCATTTCCGCAGACGGGATCGTTCGTCACATGTGGATGAATTCAATGAATTACCTGTGGAAGACTATGCCTTAGTCTGGATGATAAAGACAGAACAGGAAGAAGCATTGTCAAAACTCATCCAGACTTTGCCCGAAGAAGACCGCGAACTACTCCGTCTCCGTTTCTTGGCAGATATGAGTTACCCAGAAATCGCTCGTTTTCTTCATCGTAATGAAGACGCTGTTAAAAAAACTACATACCGGTTACTGGCACGGTTGCATAGCCAGTTGGAGGTTTCAAATGAATGAAAAGTATTCAACCCCTCAGTTTGAGGAGAGTATTCGTAAGTCCTTTGGAGTACCTGAGATCCGCTCCATATTTGTTGATGAGGTGTATAGCAATTTGATGCAACAAGCGGCGACAAAATCTAAAAAACCACATCCGTTCTTAGGTCTGCGACCTGCATGGACCGTTACTTTCGCTATTCTTGCTCTGATGATCATTGGTACCTTAGTTATTGGTCCACAGCGAGTCTACGCAGCCGTCCTTCAGCTCTTTGGTTATATACCAGGTGTCGGAATTGTGGACCAAAACAGTCCTATCCGTTTGTTGGCTGAACCAGTGAGTATCACACGTGATGGGATTACAGTTTCTGTAAATCAGGTGGTACTTACCGGAACCGAAACGCGCCTAGATTTTGGCGTCTCTGGTGTTCCCCTATCTGCTTACCCAAAGGCGGAATCTGTATCGGGATGCGTAGAGCGAGAATATCTGCGTTTGCCTGACGGCACAAGAATTGATGTAAACGCCCCCATACCGACCAATGTGAATGAAGCTACCTTTGTTCTTCCCTGTATTTTCAACACTCTTCCAGGCACGGTCCCTATCGATTGGGAATTGCCAATCCATTTTGTTGCTACTTCGTCAGACCTCACAATTCTGCCTGTCTTAGATGTGACTCCTTCAGTTTCACCAACGGATCAAAAACTTGGTCTGGATATTGAAACTACTCCAACGACAACCTCAAACGAATCAACGCAAGTTAACGTTTCAATAGATAAAGTCATCGAAACTGAGGGAGGTTATATTCTGCTGGGATCTGTACGTCCCAATATTCCAGCAGGAAGCTGGCTGCAAATCACTGGTCCTGCAATAATTAAGGACGCGAATGGTAAAAATGTGAATTACACCTTCCCTAATGACGTTCAGCCATTAGATGACGCCAGTCTTGGTCAAGGCGGGTACTCATGGGTAATGCAAATCAATGGTACAGGAGTTAAGTTCCCCATATCCATCAGTTTTTCTGGGGTAATCATTTCTCAGGTAGACACGGAAGCATTTGCTAAAACCACAATTTATGTGGGCTCGAATCCGCAGACTGAACAAATTTGGGAAGTTAATCAGGATGTTCAAATTGCCGGTAATACAATTCGGTTGATATCTATAACAGCCCAGACAGACGGGTATTCCTTCAGAATCGATCCGGGGATGAACTTAAGTAGTGTAAGTGTTCAAATCGAAGGACATCATCCAGATGGCGCTGGAGGCGGCGAAGGCACAACCAATGGCAAGGTGTTCAATACAAGCCTCATTTATAGTGAATTACCAAAAGGTGATTTGACGGTTCTATTCTCCAATCCGCGTTTAGCCAGTCCCACTTCCACCTGGCAGGCGGTATGGCAGCCGGAGACCATACGTAACTTTTCATCGATCGATGGACCGTCAACAACCTGCTTGAACGCGGACACAATTCAAAATATTAATCCACTACCATCGGGATTGAATGGCGAAGTCGTGTTAACCCAACTGAACCCTCAGCTTCAAATCATACTTGCTGGGATGGATGGTAGCGAATTAAAAGTACTTGCTGCTGGTAACGGCCGGGCAGCTCTCACGCAAGATGGTACACGCTTGGCTTATACTACCGATGCTGGAATCAGAATCCAGAATCTAAGGAGTGGAGAGTTCACTGAGATAGCTGGCGTTTTTGGACGAGATCTTCATTGGTCTCCTGATGGAAGCCAACTCGCATATGTGAACTCGGGTGATTTATATGGCGTGTTCTTGATCAATAGTGATGGTAAGAATCCAAGGCAGCTTTCCAACCTGGGATATGAAACGATTGCGGATTGGTCACCAGAGGGATCCATTCTTTATTATGCAATTCCTGGCTCGACTGGAGATGGTTTCCTGTTGCGATCGGTAGATGTAAGTACAGGAAATACCAAAGATCTGTTCGTGTTGGAAAACTCATCCCTCAAAGCACCAATGCCGGCTGTGTCTCCGGATGGAAAGTGGATTGCTTATCGGGCCAGCGATAACAGCAGTCTATTTATCAAAGGAATGGATGGAAGCCCAGCACGATTGTTGCTAGACGACCCGGCTAATGCGATAAACGGCATTGCTTGGGATAAAGAGAGTCTCTTGCTGGGCGTGAGCTTGATCACCCCTGAATATCCGGATGGTGAGATTTTTTTAATCGCGCCTGATACTTGCGAAACATATCGACTTCCTGGCTTGAGTGGCGAACTAAATGGGATATTAATCCCATAAACCGCTTGACAAGCACGTACTCAAAAATGTGAAGAGAAGGAGGGTTGCCATAGCTGCCCTCCTTCCACCATCCAATGAGGAAAATTATGAAATTTCGTTTGAATAGTTTATCAGTGTGGTTGATTGTAGTAATCATCCTTTCAGGGTGTACTCAATTATTAACAGTCGAAACACAACCAATTGCAACAGCAATTCTGCTTACTGCAACACCTTTTCCAACTACTACCAATATACCGGCAACTTTCACACCACTTCCATCGCCAATTTTTACCTCTACACCTCCTGCCACACCAAAGAGGTCAGCCCAAGACATCACCGTTATCTTCATTGGCGAAACCATCCCAGATGGAACTAATTTTCAACCTGGACAAGCCTTCCAAAAGACTTGGACAATTAAAAATGGTGGTATAGAGGACTGGAATAAGAATTTTGAACTGGTAAGCACCTCTTCTAATCCAGTTAACGAATTGCTTGGTAGCTCGGAACATATTCCTCTCACGCAAGATGTAAAACCCGGAGAGACAATCCAAATAAAGGTTGATCTGGTTGCTCCTAAACAAGACGGTCAGTATACAGTTTTTTACGAACTCCGGGATGGGACCGGCACATCAGTGCCTAATAGCCAGATATGGGTAACTATAACGGTTGGAAATATTCCCGTTTCAAATTCGATGGGAGTGAATGCACAACGATTAACCGCTTACATGGAAAATTCGGAATTTACTGTGGATTTTTGTATGCAGCTTCCAGACGAGCGTCAATGGTATCCGTGGAATGTTTTACTTCTAGTTAATCAACAAGATTATTCTCCAAGTGGCAGCCGTATCGATCCGGTCGGAGCTACTACTTCAAATAAGTGTTTCAGTTTTAGTTTTCCGGTTTGGATAACTTCAGGGACAACTTATCAGCTATTCATTGGAAAAGTTGAACTACCACCGGAGGTGCATCAAGCTGAAAATTGTGCCTATGCACAAACAACATTAAGAGCATCCTACCCGGGATTAGATTTCAAATGTGCTGGCCCTGGTGCTTGGTATACCAACTTGGTTTTGCCATCTGGTATGACGAAAGAACAAGCAGATCAATTGATTCTCGATGCGATGTCCAGTTCAATTTATGGTCCATGGACATTAAGCGGTATTACTCCCTGACCCATCTTATTATGTTACAGGTTATATGAAAAAGTGAGAAGGATACTTAAAATTTCCAAATTTTTTACCCCCTAGGATGGGTGCTTTCTTCTTGCTATGATTATAGTCACAACCAAATATCTATTCGGTCGCTGATAATCATCAGCTGTTCCAAAAAATCCTTGGAGCGACCATCAGCTTCTCCCCTGTTTACGCAACTTGAGTGCGTGTAAATAGGTGTTGAGATCTGAATGGTCGCTTTTGTTTTAACTTACTTTCGAATCCGTTAACCGGAAAAGGAGAAAAAATTGAAAGAAATTCCAGTCTCAAAACGAAATCTAATCATTGCCGTCATCCTGGCAGTCTTCATTGCTATAGGTATCCTGGTGATCGAAAACTGGCCACTTCGTATGGAACAAGGTTCAGCACCATCAACCAATGAAGATAGTCTGGTTTCTACTGCAGCGGTCAATGCCATCGAGCAGGTCTTCCAGGTGAATTATCAGGAAGGAAAAGAAGCCTGGCTTGAGCGTATCTGCGAGGTAAGCACTCCCGCTGGATGCGAGCTGTTTTCGGCCGGCGCAGACCGTATGTGGGAAAAATATGTGGATGCCAAATCTGTGGTCACAGCTGCCTCTCAGGCAGCGGAAAAAGTAGCAGACAATGGTTCCGAGCAAGTCTGGCAGATGACCATCACGCTATCTTCTCCCTTACCGGGTAGCAATAAAACCCAGGACACGGCGTATGTTGTTCTCGTGAAAACGGAAAGTGGTTGGAAGTTTGATCGTTTCCTGATGGAAGAAGAAATCAATGCCATTCTCGCTCGGGGAAAAACTCCCACCACAACTGTAGAAGAAGGAATGAAGTAGTGAAAAGATTTTTCCTGATCATTGTCGTCTTGACCATGCTCATACCATCTGCTGTTTATGCTCAGGGCACTGATCCCTGGTCAGAAATTTTTCAGCCGGATGGAAATCTGAATCCTGATTTGATTGATCTGGGAGTAACAACAGATCACCCCGATTGGATGTCAATTGAACTGCCCTTTGGCCAGTCTATTGATCTTGATGCAAATTATCACCGTTATCAAACACCCAGCGGGAATATCGTTGTCCTACCCTCTGCCTCGACGTTATTTTTTATGGCCATGAACCCCCAAGAAAGCGGTTTGACCGGCTCTTATGGATCACTGGGAAATGGTTACGGCAGTCTGATCTCTTTTCTTGGGTTTGTTGCCGGCGATAATCTGGATTGGAGCAAGGTACAGGCGGAACATCCAGAATACACCAGCCCGGATCAATTCTGGGGAGCGGTTCTCAATGGTCAGCAAGATGTATGGACCTATTTCTCAGGGTGGGGATTCATCACAACCCTGCTTCAAATGACTTGGAATGATGGCGCTCTCCGCTCGTTGTATTTGTTGTATTTGAATGGTTTACAAAACTGTGCGGCTATTCCTGGAGGTTGCTCGGGAATTGTTACCCCACCTCCTCCCCCAAGGGAGTGTCCTGATCCAACAGTTTCTATGCAACAACCTGTCCTTGTCATTCAAAAAACTGCGCCGAACAATCCCCTGGTTGTGGGACAAGATACCGAAAATCGCCGCGGTGCAGATATCCAGGTCAGAGTGACAGTTCCTCCAGTGATTTTCACCTGGTATGAGCCGATTTATGAAGAAAGAGATGTTTGCCGCTCAGCCAATTCCGGAGAAACCGCCAATTGCAATACCGGAGCTGGATCAGTTATCAATGATGGTGTCTCAGATACCGAAATGGTATTCAAGGAATGCCGGACACATGTAGAACATCTACCGGATGCGGTAGCATCCCTGCAAGCTACTGCAGCATTGGATGGTGCCAGCCAGGATTGGATCACAGGTAGATTAGGGCAAACCCATTATGAAGCCTTCGTCCACCAGGCAAATTTCACCCTGATTCCCGGAATTGGTTCATGGACAGGCGGATGTGATGGCGGCGGCACCTGCACTGCTACTGGTCAGGCACTCCGTGTTCCATTTGCAGATCCAGGAACCTTCAACTTGCGAATGGACGTAGTGACCACGGGCACTCGCTTCCGCGGAGTTCCAATCACCCAACCGAGGCAAGTAGGGATTGATGGAACGATGCAAGTATATGTAGCTCTTCCGGCGCTGGTGCCATAAAGGTCAAAGTGCAGATTTTATCGATTGCGGTCGGTGTGTTGCTGACAGTCGTCCTGGGTTTCATGGCCGTCATCTATTTACTACTGGTGATTGGGTTGTGGTGTCCACGAAACGATTATGACAAGTAAGGAGGCATTAGTTCATGACAGATTATTTTGTCGTCTTTGGAGATTTTCTCGCCGCTCTGCCTACTTACCTGTTGAGCGGTGTTCTCGCAACCGTTTACTGGCTTGGCGAATCTGGAGCTGCTCTGGTAAGTATTCTTTGCGCAGGGTTGATCATCCGTTTTGTGGATCAACGTGTGCAATCCAGAGCAGCTTTCCGACCAGGACGAAGTGGGCGGGAGGCTGCTACTCCGGATTTATACACAGCTCAAATCACGACGGCGATTATTCTGGTGCTGTGGGTAATCAGCCAATGGGGGATGGGAGCGCCGGTCCCCTGGCTGGGTGCAGCAATGTGGATCGCTGGCACAATCATCCTCTTACTGGTGCACATGCAAGAACATACATTGCTTTGGAATATGAAATCAGGTATTGCTATTTATTCCCTGGCCGTCATCGGAAGCCGGCTCTACCTGGCATACACCGCTCAATTATCAGCAGATCAATGGGCTGCACTGATAGGGACATCTGAAAGCGCATCAGCAGTGATTGCGAATACACGCGGAAATGTAACCACGATTATTCTTTGGGCTTTGTGGTTGGTGATCCCGTTAGGCTATTTTGCCATGTTGCTGCAGCAAGTTCTGATTAACCCGATGTCACTGGTCAATCCATTGGCAGGTGCAAGTGAGTTGATCAATCGCTATCGAACCAGAAGATAGGGTGATAGATGAAACCAGCACACAAAATCGTGAGCTTGCTTGATTTATTACTCTACCTATTTAGGTGAGAGTCTTATGAACGTCGGAAATTCTTGATTAACGCCAGATTCTATTTCAACGATTGGAGGTCAATATGTCACAACTGATGGATTTGCTGCGCGGACCTGCTTTAGGCGTGATCGTCATGATCATCCTGATGGCAGGCGTCCTCATCATCACTGCATTTGCGGCGCTAATTGCCCAGATGAGTCTCTTGTTCCGGCTTCGGCCTTGGAATACTTCCGAAAAGAGAAGTGAAAAAGGGAATGAAGGTTACCCACAAGAAACATTTGAGCAACGTTCCGCAACTCGTGAAGACCAGCGAGCATCATCTCCCCATCGCCAGCGTTCACCACAGGTGGTGGTTGTCGAACCAAATGCGAACGAGGTGATTGATGCAGTCTGGTGGGAAACAGTGAAGCAATAGCAATCCAGGGCTTCTTTTGCGCAAGCAAAAGCAGCCTCATGAATTTACCAGCTGATCTGGTTGGCGAATTGATGAGGCAGAACGCCAAGTACGGAGAAAAGAGAACGATGATTATTGGAAAACTGACCGAAAAAATACCCTGGCTGAGAACAGATGATCCTCTCTCCATTCCAAATGACCTGGAAGTGGAAGGCACAGAGCTACATTTCAACGACCGAAATGAGCTTGACTATCTGGTCTTTCGTGTCACAGAGCGGGAAGGCCCGCGGGAATATCAGGGATACCGGGCGGTTCGGCTGCTGCAATTACGCTACATCTCTCTGGAAGCTCGCCGGGATGCTGGGCTGCTACAGAAGATGCGTACGGTCTTACGCGGTTTATATGGCGCTCAAGTTGATCTGGTATATCTGGCGGCCGGTGTTTTTAAGAATCCAAATATTGGGATCGTTCAATGTTATGGGGTAGCTGCGTTTTCTCCAAAGAAAGAAGAAGCCATCCAACACACTTTACGGGATCTTTCAGCTTTACGAGCTGGATTGGTGGGTGCTTACCGTCAAATCCGCCTTGAACCACTTTCAACTGAAGTGGCTCAATGGTTAGCTCGTGCTCTGGAGCAGATGCCTTATGCCATTGTGGCTGTTGGGCATCCAGATCCACGTGAAAACGCCCGCGGTGGAGATTCTTCGATGCGTGATCCATTAGTGTCTGGAAGTCAGGGTGCACAACAATATTCCATTCAACAGAATGAACTGCTCTTTCGCGGTATGAGCAGCCTGGAAGAAGAGTTCTTGTTGATGCTGCTCACAAATCATGTTCGCCTTGAAGATATTACCCGCATGTTGGCCGGTATGTTGGAAGATACCTCCGTTTACGCTTCCCGTCAGTTGGGAACCCGGGCTGCTTCGTTTGGAATCAGCCTGCCGGCCATTTTGACTGGGGGACTCGCTGAAAACGCATCCAGGTCTTATGGCACAAACCATTCGAGCGGCGTCACCCAGGGTGAAGCTGCCACAGATGGCGTCGCAAATTCAGAAGGCCAGGCGCACACCACGGGTCATGCCAGCACTCGCGGTTGGGCGCACACGGTTGGAATCTCCGAAACCGATACGATTGGTTCGTCTTCCACGGTTGGAACTGCAGTCAGTCAAGGGACAGCTCATACCGAAGGAACAGCAGTAACCGATGGAACGTCCCACTCTGATTCGTCCGGTGTAGCGAACTCTCATACGGATAGCTCTTCTTATGGCGTGAATGGCGGTGTGGGTGGGAGCATTGCTCCGGCCGGCGTAGGTTTATCGGCTAACGTAGGCGGCAATGCTAATTGGGGTTCAGCAGATGGTGTGGTTGTCAGTAGCGGATCATCCGACTCAAGCATGCATTCGGTCACACACAGCCAGGCAGACACCGTTTCGCAAAGTACTACTCAGAGTCAATCGAATACAACCTCCCAAAGTCATTCGACGACGCAATCGGAAGCTTGGACTACCTCTGGAGCTGAGACGGATTCAGTAGCCGACACGACCAGCACATCTACCACCCAGAGCCATGCAGATACAAAAAGCACAGCCCGATCTGAGACAGATGGTGTTGGCTTGGGGCAAAGTATTGGACGTGGAATAAGCGCCGGGATGAGTGTTGGTGTAGCTCCTTCTTTCTCGCTGTCAAACGCATATCAATGGCAGGATGATCCTTATATCCTCCTCACGGATATCATGCGAACTCAACGCAAGTTACTGGATATTGCCAGTCGGGAAGGCGCTTTTTATACAGATTTGTATGCTTTGGCCACCAGCGAACAAGGCATTCAGGCGATGATGGGGCTCATCCCCGAAGCGTTTCATGGCACCGAGGATGTCGTCGCAGGTGTGCAAACCCGTGCGTTAACCGATCCGGAACAGGCTTATATCGGCTTACATGCCCGTGCGTTCACCCCATCGACCCGCATCGAGACGATCCCAGAGGCAATGAGTGGGTACGCAGATTCAACCTTACTCACCATGCTTCAGGTGGCAGCTTATACCGCGCCAGGCATGTTCGAGCAGGGATCAGCGCTCACCACCCAGGAGGAAACCCCCGCATTTGCTTTTTATCCGGATATGCCTGGAAATATCACTCTTGCCCGGCAGTGGTCGAGTGAAACAGGTTTATTAACAGATACTTTTCTAAAGTTATCTCCAGACCGCCATTTTCATACTGCATTTGTCGGGGATACCGGTTTTGGAAAATCGATTGCAGCCGAACGCCTGGCTTATGAGACGACCCGTTTCTGGCATTACCGCACGATTGTGTTGGATTTCGGACAGGGCTGGCGTAAAGCATTGAACTGGCCAGGGATGGGTCCGAAAGGTTCAGAAGACAGTCTTGGACATGTGGATATCCGTCAACTCTATCCTGGTTCCCCACGCCCTCTCCGGTGGAATATCCTGCAAGTACCGAAAAGGATCGAACCCGGCCGTTACCGCAGCATGGTGGCTGAGCTATTTGCGAATGCTGGCAGGATGGGAGCCAGACAGTTGGGTTTCATGCGCCGTGCGCTAACCGAATTGTATTATGAGGCAGGCGTTCTGACCGGCGACCCCAAGCTGCAGAATGGCCCCTTAGGACATCTGCAGGATGAACATGAAGTGGAGTTAATCCGCTATGAGCGTCAGAGTCTTGGTGAGGATCTGGATGATCTTCATCCTGGAACCTTATTAGAAAGCCTTTCGCCGTCCGAACTACAGGCTCTAGCGGTCTATCGTAGCCGGAAATTGGATGTTTCCAAATGGGTTGATCGTCTAAGGACCTACAAAGAGAAGCTTGAACGTGATCAAGTAAGTCGTACCAGTCTGGAGGGAGTCCTCCTTCGATTGGAGCAGTTCTCCGAAGGACATATGGCAAAGCAATACGGATCTTCAGCCAGTGGAACCGGCGTGGAAGATTTGGGATTGATGGGCAACACTGATAATCCTTGGGGTGTCATTGTTATCGAAGGAGGCGCTGAAATGGATGAATACTCCAAAGCAGCATTGCTCTCATTATTGGCCAGCATATTGTATTCGGATGCGGTCACCCGCCGGCGCGAAGCATTGGGCGGCAAACATTTCCCACCCATGCAAATCTTCTTTGAAGAAGCGAATAAAGTCCTAACTGGCGTCTCAGGTGGAGCCGCTTCTGATCAGGGATCAGGAGAGTCGGGTAACCCGGTCAGCCATCTTTTTCAAACGATGTGGCGTGATGGAAGAAAATACAACGTTTTTCTGCATCTGATGGCTCAAACCGTAAGCGAGTTACCCTCAGGCATCCTATCCTCCTGTGCGAATGTATTTGTGTTCCAAACCAAAGATCCCAAAGATCGGGATTTGATCTTGCCACATTTAGGCCGCTCCGAAAAAGGGCTGGTCAATACCGAATACAAACGCTACCTGGCACGCATTCCGCGGACGTATGCGATTGCCAAGTTGGGTTACAGCGATGATGTGTTCTGGCTGGAACCAGTGTTAGTCCGCCCAATGATCATCCGTAGTAATGAACCCTCTGACCTCGAGATTACCCAGGAATTGGGAGCTGTTTCCCTGGAACGGACAGCTTCTGACATCCTGGCAACCAATCGATCCCATTGACGCTTCGCGTCGGGGCATACTGAATCCAATGATTTATAAAAAGGAGAAAGAATAATTCATGCAAACAAAAAAACGTTCCCCCATTGCCGCAATTGTACTTGCCGTTGTCATCGGTTTGCTTGTGATCGCCCTTTTGAACGGGGTGATCCGTCCAACTCAGGTGGTGGTCGCCAAAGTCGCCATCGCCCCTGGAACCGTTCTGACTGACCAATTGGTTGAGCTGCGTACCATTCCGATGGGAGCTAAACCTGCGGATGCTACTTCAAAAATTGAAGATGTGACCGGGAAGATTCTGGCTGTTGGACGAGCTCCGGGGGATCTGATCGTTACCTCCGTTTTGGGAGAGATTGCCAGTGCGGGTATTCCTGCTGAACTTCCAGAAGGGCATGTTGCTTTGGCTATCCATGTCGACCTGGCCAGCGGCGTGGCTGGTTTACTTCGTCCAGGACAGACCGTTACGGTGATTGGTATGATTTCTCCAGATATTCTCGAGGCGAGTACCACCTCTGTGTTTACTGCACCGATTGCGGAATTTACTTCACCCATTGTTTCACTCACTCCTGGTGTGAGCGCAACACCTACCCCAACTCCTACCCCCGCTCCGCCGGCTTCTCCTCTCGCTCGATTAGCAATCACAGGTGTGCGAGTTCTCTTAGTGCCCCAATCGTTTCGTTATGAAGAGGTTCCAGCCGGTGCCAGTGAAGAAGAATTGTTTTCCTCTGCTCGAACAAGCATGTCAGCTCAGGAAGGCAGTGTGATCGTTCTGGATGTTCCCACGGGGTTGATCGAGGTAACTCCAGGATTCAAGGTTGATCCGGCAACCTTACTGGCTGCTCTCGACCAATATGGCATTATTCACCTTGCCTTGGAACCAACCTCAGGGTTGGCGTTGGATGTTGCGGACGTGATTACCCTCAATCTGGGTGAGTTATATAACGAGATGAACGATTATCGAAAGAAATAGGTCAAAATGAGCGATAACGCTTACCAAACCAATAAAATCACCGTCATGCTGGCAGGAGCCGGCCATGATGTTGTTTACTACCAGATGCAACAGCCGATCCTGGCAGACCAACGCTTTATAATCTCAGGTCACGCCGCTCAATGGTCCATGTTCGAGACGAACTTGAACAACCTGCGGCCTGATTTGGTGATCGTCCAAACAGATATCGCTCCTGATCCGGATACCCTGATTCGTTCCCTTCAGAAAATTTCAGCCTGGCGTGGAATTGCGATTGTAGTATTGCCTTTGGCCCAAAAGGATTTTCAGGGAGCTTTTACCAAAGTGGATACTGTGCGTGGGGTTTTCGTTGCGCCAGTCAATTGGACTGAGATCATCCAGGCTGCTTATGGTGCTGCGATGACAGCCCGGGCAAGCCTGACTCAAGCTGCACCTATGCAGCAAGGGGTATCCGGCTATTCCAACAGCGGAACATCTGCGTATATCACCGGCACGAAAAGGATCGCTGTCCTATCGCACGCGGGTGGATCTGGTTGCTCAACCATTGCTGAAAACCTGGCTTATGAATTGTCTGTCCGGCTCAGCGTAAAAACGTTGCTGGTGTCCATGGGGTTACCACCAGCTGCTGCGCCTCATTTAGGATTACGGTATGTTCCTAATTTAACCGAATACTTTGATCGTCCAGGCAAGGCAGCTTTTCAGGCTGCAATCCAACGCAAGGAAAATTTGGAGATCTTGCTTGCGCCAGAATCCTCCCTGGAATACATGCACATTCTGGAAAGCTCAAGTAAAGGAACCGGAGAAGGCAGCATTAATGGGATGTTGATTGACTCTGAAGATGGTCGCTATGCCGCTATTGTCATGGATGTGCCAACCACAGAAGATTTGTGGATGATGCATTCAATCATCTTTGCCAATTATGCCTTGATCGTTGCCCGACCTACTCTGGCTGACTTAACTGCGATTCGACATACCCTCACCTTATTGTTGACCGGCTTAAAAAGTGAGAAACGCCTGGCCCGAGATTCGATTTACCTGGTTCTAAACCAAACTTCTGATCGAAGCAGCTTTACCCCCCGATTATTCCAGGAAGAACTTTCCAAATCCTTGGGGTGGGCTCCACCCATCGCAGCCATTGTACCTTTTGATCCAGGGGTTCCTCAGGCACAAGATGATGGCTTGATGCCGGTGACGCGAGGGGATGAGTTTGCCAAAGGGATCCGCGCCATCATCAACACTTTATTTCCCTTGGTGGAAAACAATCTTGCTCGTGCGGATGGGAAAAAGGGTATTTTGCGACTACCCAAAATACGATTTACGTAGAATAACATTTTTGTCTTTTGAGTTGGAAAAGTTACATAATGTTGGAGGTTACCTATGCCGGGAATATTAGGTTTGTATGACACTGCCACGAACGGGAATAACCTGGACGAATCCATCCGGTCTGAAGTTTTCAACGAGGTGATCGATCAGATCAACCATGATTTCCCAACTTCGGTTCTTCAGAGTCCGAATGAAACCGACCGGCAGCGCATTCGGGAGCGAGTCGAGGCACAGATTGCTGCGGCGCTAAGAAAACGCAACTGCCGCCCTGGTGCCCTTCAGGAAGCTGCCATTGCTGAGGAACTCACCCGGCGGATATTGGGATTGGGTTTTTTAGATTTGCTTTTGCCGCCGGCTCGCACAGATATCTCTGAAATCACCATTTACTCCAGCGGCCTTCTTCAAATCATGCGTAAAGGTTCGGTTCGTTGGGAGACCATCGAGCTGCGGCCTGAACCAGGTGAAATCTGGCGTGTGTTGGATCGCTTGATTGGTCCGCAAAACAAAACTCTGAATGAGACCAACCCAAGTATCAATGCCAAACTGCCGGCAACGACACATAATCCTGGTGGTGGACGGATCAAGGCGCTTCACCCGGTCATTGCACCACCAGGTCGTAATCCTTCTATCAATATCCGCCTGTATGAACAAAAGCCAGTCAAACCCGAGTGGTTATTGGAGCGTGGAATGATGAGTTCCGAAATGATGGAGGTTCTTCGTCAGGCTATGGAGAAAGGTGCACGCATCCTGATTTCCGGAGGAACCCGAACCGGAAAGACCACTCTTCTTAGTGCCTTATGCAATTTCTTGCCTACGATCTGGCGCATCGTGAAGATCGAAGACCCAGAGGAAATCTGGGTAGATCGTCCAACCGTCCAAACGGTGGAAGCCCGCCCGCAGGCAATTGGCACGGATGTCCGGCCGTATACCCTGGCAGACGGAGTCGATGATGCCATGCGAATGTCGCCTGATTATCTGGTTATTGGAGAGGTGCGTAATGGCGTGGCTGCCATGAGTTTGTTCCGGGCTTTGATGACGGGGCACAGCGGAGCCTGCACCTTCCATGCGGACAGTCCGCGTGAAGCAGCTCGCCGTTTAGCAACAGTCATGGGTGCGGATGCTGGGGTAAAGCCACACGAAGCCAATCAGATGATTTGTGATGCGGTTGATTTGCTGGTACAGATCGGTATCCGTCACGAAGTTCGCCGGGTGATCGCCATATCCAATGTGTCCAAGGATTTGAAGAACGGTGACGTATATTTTGAACCAATCTATCGATATAGAGAGGAATCCTCAGCGGTAGAACCTTACTGGGAAAAAATAGGGGAATTGAAATGATAATAGATACAAAATTACCTGGTATTTAAACTTTGCTAGCGCCCTTGAAAGGATTAATGGAAGAGTAAGCATCATTTCGACAACAGTGATGTAAAAGACATGACTTTGTCCATTATTCATAAAGCTGCTCAATGCAATCAGCCATACCACAATCAACCTTCCACCAATAGTGATCGCTCGTTCCATCGGGTTTTGATTTTAGTGGGTATTCAATTTATTCAACGATCAGTTTTCCCCGGAGCATGCCCATTTGGCATTGAAAGCCATATTCGCCTGGTTTATCAGGAGTAAATTCAACTGACACTTCCTGTCCTTCAGGCAATTTTGCGCTCTGGTTAAAATCCGGAAACAGCACCATTTCTGAACAGGTCGAACTTTCCTGACGCGTAAACCTCATGCGCAGTGGTTGCCCGGCTTTGACCACAATGATATCCGGGGTGTATCCTCCTTTAACGGTAATGGCCACTTCCTGGACACCACCTGCGCCGGCTTTAACTCTTGTCTGACCTTTGGGCGCCAGCCAGAAAAACCAGGCAATAAATAAACTGAGAGCGATGCCCCCAAGGGTTATGAAAATCTGAACAGGTGTCATTTCGCTGTTTCCTTATCTTTTCTGATGTTAATTAACTTTTGGCGAAGCATCTCGATGGTCGGCCAACCCTGTAAACCACTGGGCGTTTTATACACCCGGCAGTTCATTGAAAAGGTAGATCGGTTTTCTGGCCAGAAATCCTTTCCATCAATCTGGAAGGAAGGCGATCCAAGAAATTTAGTGGTAGCCGCTTCCTGGTCAGCTTCAACCTTAATCGGGTTGATTGAATAATCCAGTTGTTCTTCCTTCAATGCAGCTTGAAGATTGGTCAGGGCTGTATTCCACGACGGGCAGCCATCAAAATACAACAGATTGATCGTCATGCTTGCCTCATTTGGCGCTGAATTTTGGGCGAAAACCTCGTAAGCGATTGGCGTTGCTAACCACAGTTACGGATGAGAAGGCCATAGCCGCGCCTGCCAGCAAAGGACTAAGGAGCACCCCAAAGAAGGGGAACAAAACGCCCATGGAAATGGGGACCCCTAAGATGTTGTAGATGAATGCGCCAACCAGGTTCTGCTTGATATTGCGCATGGTGGCCCGGCTGACCTCGATGGCAGTGACCACACCCTTCAGGCTGCCCTTGATCAGGGTAATATCTGAGGCTTCGATGGCCACATCTGTGCCGGTGCCGATCGCTAAACCAACATCGGCCTGCGCCAACGCCGGGGCGTCGTTGATGCCATCCCCTACCATCGCTACTTTTTTGCCTTCAGCTTGTAGTAGGTGAATGTTGTGGGCTTTATCTTCTGGCAGCACTTCAGCCAGGACGCGATCCAAACCCACCTGGCGGGCAATCGCCTCGGCAGTGCGGCGGTTATCGCCGGTAATCATGACCACCTCAATGCCCATCTGGTGCAATGCGGCGATAGCTTCTTTGGAGTCTTCTTTGACCGTATCGGCTACGGCGATGATGCCGGCTGCCTTGCCATCCACGGCGGCAAACATGGGCGTTTTCCCATCATTCGCCAGGATTTCAGATTTGGCATCCAGGTCGCCGAGATCGACGTTCAAGCGCTTCAACATCTTTAGATTACCGAGTGCTACCTTACGTCCATCGACTATTGCAGTAACGCCATGCCCTGGAATCGCTTCGAAAGCTTCCGGTTTACCCAATGCCAATCCTTTGGCCTTCGCTCCTTCCACAATGGCTTCGGCCAGAGGGTGCTCACTGACCGTTTCCACTGAAGCGGCCAACCTCAAGAGTTCGTCACTCAGGATAGATTGTTGAGCTGCAACGATAACATCGGTTAGTTCAGGCTTGCCCTTGGTAATAGTGCCAGTTTTATCCAAGACGACGGTCTTGATAGATTGTGCGGTTTGCAGCGCTTCTCCGGAACGGATCAGGATACCGTTTTCAGCACCTTTGCCGATGCCAACCATCAGGCTCATCGGGGTGGCCAGGCCCAGAGCGCAGGGGCAGGCGATGATCAATACTGACACAGCCGTAACCAGGCCGTAAACAAGCTGCGGCTGCGGGCCGAAGTCGAACCAGACTACAAAGGTCAAAACAGCCAGGATCATCACGATAGGAACAAAGAACCCGGAGATCGTATCGGCCAGGCGTGCAATGGGAGCCTTGCTGTTTTGGGCATCCTGCACCATCTTGACGATCTGCGCCAGGGCGGTATCTTTGCCCACTTTGGTTGCACGGAACTTGAAGGCCCCGGTCTTATTCAAGGTTGCGCCAATCACTTCGTCCCCGGATTTCTTGGAGACAGGCAGGCTTTCACCGGTCAGCATCGATTCATCCACCGCGGAGCTGCCTTCGACTATCACACCATCGACCGGGACTTTTTCGCCGGGCCGGACCTGGATCGTATCCCCAACTAAAACTTCCTCTACAGGGATGTCCATTTCCACATTGTCGCGGATTACGCGCGCGGTTTTTGCCTGCAACCCCATCAGCTTTTTGATGGCTTCACTGGTGCGACCTTTGGCTCGGATTTCCAGAGCCTGGCCTAACACCACCAACGCGATAACCACCGCAACCACGTCAAAGAAAGGCTCGGAGGTCCCTTCCGGGAATATTCCTGGGAAGACAATCGCCACGGCGGAATAAAGCCAGGCAGCGCCTGTGCCCAGCGCAATCAACGTGTTCATATTGGCGGCGCGATGTTTGAGTGCAGCCCAGGCTCCGGTGAAGAAATCACTACCAGACCAGAAGAGGACCGGTAAGGTCAGCAGAGCGGCACCAAACCAGGTGATCCGTAGGGTTTCCATCGACCAATCTTTTACGATGGGGATGAATTTTGGATAGGCGGTGATTAATACCGGGATTGACACAAGCGCTGCAAACCAAAACTTGCGCATCAAGCGTTGATATTCTTTTTCGTGAGCTGCCTGCTGTTGGTCGGCCGGTTCCTCGCTGGTCGCCGGTCTGGTTTTATATCCCCAGCCTTCAATCGCAGTATTCAACTCATTGAGTGTCGTTTGCTCGGGCAGATAATCGACCGTTGCTTCCTGCGTACCCAGGCTGACCGATGCGTTCAAAACACCAGGAGTGGCTTTTAACTCGTCTTCGATGAATCCTACGCAGGAAGCGCAGCGGATATTTTCAATCCCAATCCGTTTTTGCGCACCGCCCACCTGGTAACCAGTTTTTTTTATCGCCGCCACGATGTCTAAGATTTGGATCGTTTCAGGGGCATAATCGACCACGGCGATTCCCGCCTTCGCATTCATGACTACTCTCTCTACTCCGTGCAGCTTTTCGAGCACCGATCGGATCAAAACTCCACCGGGCTGCCCTTCCTTAGCGAGACCGAGTATGGGAAGCTCGACCTGCAGCAAGGAGGAATCCGGATTGAAGCCGGTCGTTGCAGAAGCAGCGGGCTGGCTGGAATGATGGGCATACTGGTGGGGATTGGCATCGAATTGTTTGACGCAATTTTCTGAGCAGAAATAATACGACTGCCCCATGTGTTCTCGCGTGGCAAAAGCCGTGCCCGGCTCTATTTCCATACCGCAAACTGGATCTTTTACCATAAATCGCCTCTTTCCAAAAATCATTGTTGATGTCTACCTCATCATCATAGCATGCCACTCGATCGGCTTGCAGCGTTAAACAGCGAGGGTATCGCTAGGCTGATACACTCGTAAGAAAATAGGCCATTATGCCTATTCCGCAGGCTGTTGAAATTATTCGCTATCACAAGTGGCAGGCTATCGATCAAATCTCAAAGGTAATAGCGTGTTCATGTGTCTCTTCCGGAAGTTGAATTAATCCCAAGGAGACTCCGCGCATTACGGCTTCCGTGCGGCTGGTGGCCTGCAGTTTTTCAAAGATCCGCGCGATGTGTCCTTGCACTGTTCGGTCGCTGATTTTGAGTTTGATGCCGACGACCTTGTTGGTTAATCCCCTGGCAACCAGGGAAAGGATTTCGATTTCGCGATCCGTCAATGGCTCGTATAACGGTGCTGGATTCGGATTAGCGATCTGCGCCATAACTTTGGGTAGAATCTCCGCGTCTAGAACGGATTTGCCTTGATAAACGTCCCTGACCGCATGAATAATTTCATCCGGTGAAGCGGTTTTGAGGACATAACCATTCGCGCCGGTCTTCAAAACGGCAGAAATGTACGGGTCATCATCATACGATGTAAGGATGAGAACCCCAATCGGCCAACGGTGAGCGCGTATCACGCGCGAAACTTCAATTCCCGTAGCTTTCGGCATCTGGATATCGAGGACGGCTACGTCTGGCGCCATCCTTTCGATCATTTCTATAGCCTGCTCGCCATCGGAGACTTCGCCGATCACCTGAATGTCACCGGCTCGCTCCAAAAACTGGCGTATGCCAGCACGTACAACTGCATGATCGTCTGCCAGTAGTACTCGAATCGTCAATTCCTTTTCTTCATTATCCTTCATGGTCATTCACTTTCATTTCCCGGTCATCCACCACATTCGGATTTCCAGGCAAATTGAACTGCGAAGCGTAAACTCTTGCGAGATGTTCTCTTCCCTCTTGCAACAACTTTTGCTGTTGCCTTTTAAATTTTACAACCTCAGCCGAATCCATCACGGCGGTATGGATATAGGGGAAACCGAACCAGACGATGCCCAATCCAAAGAATATGCCGGTGATCAGGCGCGCCCAGGCATTGAAGGAGCCCCAGGCATCTCCCGCGTAGAACGAAGGCGCGAAGGAATGATTGGTCAATGCTGCCAACCAGGCATTGCTATCCCGAAACCCTTGCCCTAACCCGGCCAGGTCACTGAAGAAATGCGTCGTGCCATCGATCGCCATGGGCAAAAGAAACATGACCAGCCCCCACCAGGGCAATCGGCGGATCTTCTTCCGGAACAACCCCCACAACATTCCGAAAATCCAAAGACTGGTGAACATCGACACCATCCGGTCGGACCAGGCCACTTTCCAGCCCATCTGCGGATTTCCCACAAACTGCCGGAGCACGGCGATGTCGTTGGTGTTTTTCCAGGCCGATTGGATTTCTCCGATGGAATAAGAAATTTTGGGGCCAAACAGGAAATACGAGCGTTCCGGCAGTTGGTGACAGAGGTAAGAATAGATCCAGTAAATACCCTTCCCCGGAACAGTCAAACCGATCTGCATCAAGGCCGGTGCAAGAAAAGGGCTTAAAACGTAAAAGCCGATCAATATGCTGACAAGCAGAACCCAGTGCCGGCTGAACCAGAGAATGAATTGGTCGGATTTATTAAGAGGGTAAGTTGGTAATTGGACCGAAGGGTTCATCAGAAATTCTCCATTCTATGGCGCATCCGTATACCGGACGCGCCAGAGAATCTAAAACAGCATCCGGATCATGGGATCTTCAAATCAAAATCCTTTTTCACATCCAGTCCTTCTTTTCGTACGTACACAGTAATTTTCCATGTTCCCGACATGCTGAAATCTGCAGTAATGGCATACTTGCCACCTTCTTGTTCTGTCGCTGGGCCGCTCATCGTCATGCCAGTCATGTCGGTGTGATCGGCGCTAACGTCCACGGTCGCCCCGGTCAGAGGCTGCCCATCCTGGTCTTCCAGCTTCAGGATGATTTCGTTTTTCCCGGTGACCGGTGGGGCGGGAGTAGTTTCCAGGGTGAATTTCACCGGTTCGGTTGATTGATCTTGCGTTTGGGCAGCACTCGAACATCCTGCCAGGAGGGTTGCCACAATGATGAGCATTCCAATCCAAATAAAGCGCGGTTTCATGTTTTCTCCACTTAATCGGTAACGTTAATCATCAGCATCAAACCACCGGGTTCGACGTTGTCGTTGGTGGTATGGTGCAAAATATGACAATGCAGCATCCATTGGCCGGTTACAGTAGCGACAAACTCTATGTCGTACCGCTCGCCTGGTGACACCAGCACAGTATCTTTGGTCAATTGGGCTGCTTCGGGGACCGGGTGACCATCCGTTGCCACGATTTTGAATGGAACCCCATGCAAGTGGATGGGGTGAACGAACTGTCCAATCCCTGTCAGCCGCAGACGAACGAGCTGCCCCTTTTTGACGTTGATCGTTTCTGTTTCTGGGAAAGACTTCCCATTGATGGTGAAGTAATTCGGTTCCATGCCTGCCATGGGCATGGCGGCATAGGTATTGCCATTCTTCACCAGCCACTCGGAAATCATCAGGTCGACATCCACATCCGGTTTGGATGCCTCTGGCTCTTTGGGGTCAATGATAAACGGTGCATACAGCCCTGCCGAAACCTGAACGTCACCCTCGTAATGCGAGTGGTACATGTAGGTGCCTGCCGGCTTAGCGATAAACTCATAGGTGAAGGATTCCCCCGGTTGGATCGGCTTTTGAGTAACGTCCGGTATTCCATCCATAGCATTCGGCACCGCAATGCCATGCCAGTGGATCGTGGTTGGCTCAGGGAGTTCGTTTTTCAGGATGATGCGAACTTTTTCGCCTTCGGTCACCCGAATCATTGGTCCAGGCACAGTCCCGTTGTAAGTCCAGGCGGTGACTGAAACATCCTTGGTGATCGGCCAGATAATTGGTTTGGCGGTCAAATCGAAAACCTTGACGTCACCATCCATTCGATAAGTCAGCGGTTGTCCGCCAGTCGCTTCTGTCGCCTCTTGGACATTCTCGCCGCTGATAGGTTGCATCATATGAGAACTCCCTGGCGATGCCATCATTGCGCCTGGGGTTGCAGTAGCATTCATAATGTTCCCCGTTCCCATTGCGGTCCTAGAACTAGGGGCGCAAGCGGCTAACAGGAATACTCCTACGATGGCAATTGACAAAAACCTGAGTGATCTTTTCAAATGGCTCCTCCTTGGGATCGGATTTTTAGGTTGTTTCCCAAGGGTAAACGAATTGGCATAGGAAATGAAGCGCCGAATGGCCTGTGGCGAGTGGGCAATTATGCCTAATGTCATCTGATTTATAGTCAAATGTCATGTTGGGTCTCAATGTCAGTCGATTCATCGTTGCTGCTTTCAGCGTTTGCATCAGCTGTCTCTGCAATTGGGGACAACAGGGTGGTGAATTTTGCGCGAAAGCTGCGTTCGGGTTCGTTCTCCAGGAAAATAGACGTGGAAATATCATTTCCATCCAGGATGATTGTTGCAGGCGGTCCATCCTTTCCATAAATCAAGAGGACGACCAATTGACAGATGCATCGGGTACGGGCGTCCATCGCCGAAAGCAGATCGAAGGATTGGACCACCGCATATCCGGCCGACTTGAATTGTTCAGTCACCTGGGTGACGGTACAGCCACATGCCTGATTTACTACCAGGATTGGTTGCTTTCCTGCGTTCATTTCATATCTCCGATTTGAGTATAGAAGGTCGGAGTATTCGTGCGAAGGGCAGAATCACGGACTCAGACGTAAGTGATTCTGCCTATCAATGGCAGCCATGCTTGTGTTCGTTCTCTACCGGGACTGGGCTGAGCCGATCGCCCGTTTTGGACAGGGGAGATTGTTCTTGGCCGCCGCCGTGGCCAGTATGACCTGCGTGCATCCAGAAATGGCTCAAGATCATCGCTCCAATCAAGCCATAATTGATAACCAGGCCAACAGACACTTTGAAGACGAATATAGCTACCAAGGCGGCCAGCAATCCAGCAATTGTGACCAATAAGAGTGGTTGGATTCGACGCTTGTTGGAGGGGTTCGTTTGGTTCATAAAAAGTCTCCTTTGTACTTCTACTATAGTGAAGGCCGAGACTTTCTATAAGCGCTGTTTGACGGGCCCTTGAGCTAGCAAAAATGCCTAGGCTGGCGCGAGCTACTTAGCAAGTTCGTCGCAAGGGGATATTGATTGTCCAAGATTTTTTGCAGTTTATCTCGGAGGTTATTCGAATTTGCTATTTTTTCGCTGTTTGGGAGTAATAAGGACTGGGTGATCGCCAGGTCCATTGCGATTTGTAGATTCTTTTGCGGGTTTTCGTCGAAAAGGCCAGAACCCATTTGTGACCATGAATTGGAAAGATAGATCATTCCCTCAAGCAGCATACTGCTGGAATTCCGGGCAACAACTTTCTGCAGAAATTTTTGTACATGAAGTAAGGGAAATAAGGCTGAGGGTATCCTGCGTAGGATGAACATTAACTTCCGAAAAGCTCGTTGTGGATCTCGAATGTAGGATCGGATCAATCGTTTCTCTTCCAATGGATCCGGACTCGTATTGCCAACCAATGGATAACCGGGTAATTTCGTTGGTGCACAGTCAATGACGGTTGTTTGCGAGAGCAGATCCGCATCCGACCAGGGGAACGCGAGCGTGTCCATTGTGCCAATGATGGCGAGGTTGGGTGGAAATGGAACTGGATTTGAGAAATGGGAGGTGGGCAAGCGCATCAACTCACCATGGCGAAGTTGAAAGGCTGTTTCCGAGAAATACTCCTGTAGTTCACCAGGGCTGATCCTCTTGATATTGGCAATATAGAACCGGTCCCGATTTCCTGGCAACCCGGCTTCTTCGATCATCATTTCTAGTTTGAGGGTATTGAACCGGGATTGAGTTTGTGTAAACATGGCGACGTCTGCGGTTTGGGATGCCCACCAGGGATGTCCCACCATCGGTTGATATTGATTCGAACCGCCGCCTGTTATAACGTGGCAATAACTTTCGACCAACGCTTCTTTCTCGGCTTCGCGCGGACCAATCAGAATCATCAGAGGCTTGGATTTGAAGGCGACAAGAAAGTTAACCGTCCAGACTCTTGGGAGCAAAAAACCACACTGGCGAAGTTGCTCGTCAACCCTATTAAGCAGCATGATTTCAGGATCATGTATTTGATCTTTTTTTCGTTTCCTCATATAGCCTCAGGCAAAATACGGTAATGTACCAGCTCCCCAAAAATGGTTTTAAAGCGCCGAATTTCAACGATACTGATAAACCCGGCCCGGCTTAACATCTCCGGAAGCAAGCCCTGAATATTATCTCCGGCTTCCTCGAGGCGGGCAATTGGGATGGATATCATCCTCATCACGGGAGTAGACGGTTTCCCAAAATCCAACAGATGAAATTCACCGCCAGATTTCAAAACCCGTAAGACCTCTTGGAATGCTTTAACCTTATTGGAAGCGATGAGATGGTGCACCATAAGGCAGGAAACGACCCGATCAAATGAGGCGTCAGGATAGGGAATGGCTGTAGCCAGCCCCTCCCTCCATTGGTTGGACATGTCTGCGGCCTCGGCCTTCTTTTGGGCTATATTGAGCACGGTGGAGTCGCCGTCCAGTCCGATCAATTCGAGCTGTGGGAAACGCTGCTTTATCTGGATGGTCAATGTTCCCGTGCCGCAACCCAGGTCAAGAACCTGCTGATCACTCGCCAGGTTGGAATACTCGACCAGATGGCGTTTAAACTCATCCTCCCGCATGCCCCATTTAAGCAAGGGGTCATACAGTGGGGTCAACCAGTTTTGATTCAATGCCGGGATGTACTTCTCATTCTTTACCATAGAGTTACACCGTTGCCAAAATGATCAGCCCCATAATTACCACTCCACTTCCAAGCGCCAACCGCACCCATTCTTTGTGATGAAGATTCCAATGGGCCAGCCGGTTAAGTGTTGGGCGAGCAGAGGCCAGGATCAAGATCACCACCAATGGCATGATGAAGATGACGTTGTAGAGAATCAGGTATGCATAACCTAACATAGCGGTTGGTTGTAGGGCCAACAGGCTGAGGACGCCCAGGTAGACAGCCCCACTGCAAGGAACCGTGCAAAGGCCAATGAGGAAGCCGCCGACTACAAGGGCGGGGATAGTGGCTTTCTGGGCGGACTGGCGGGCAATCTCACTCACTTTGCCGGGAGCCTGTAATTTCCACCCCCAACTTGGGAGGAAATAATCTTTGATCATCCACAGACCAATCAGAATGGCTACAAGGGCGCCTAACCGCGCCGGCAGATGCTGGCGGGTGAAGAAATCCGCCGCCTTTAGCAGGCCAACACCCAGGGCCAGGTAAGTCAGGAACACCGCGCCAATATAAATGCTGCCCATCCCAACCAGGCGCGCCCGGGTTACCGTGATATTTTGCTCTCCTGCTTTGAGCGTCGTTAGCAGTGCCGTGATGAATAAGAGCAACACAGTGAAGGCACAGGGATTGATCCCATCCACTGCCCCGGCGATGATCACCGTAGGAAGCGTAATCACTGGCAGGTAGCTCTGCATGGCTGCCTCAGGGGCATTCGGGTGCCAGAATCCGGCGAGGCCTACGGTTCCGAACGCCAGAATGCCTAAGGCTAACAAGATCAGGTTGCGGCGAAGTATCGTGGATGACATAAAATTATCCTTCGACGATCAACTTGCCGTTCATCGTTGGATTGGCGCGCCCACCGCAGCAAATGTCACAATAAAAAACGTATGTTCCTGGTTCGGTCGGTGTGAAAGTCGTCATCGCGGTTCCCTCTGGGGGGGCAACAACATTGGCATTAAATTCATCGACGGCCCATTGGTGTTTTCCGCCACCGTCCGTGTGATGCGAGTTATCCAGGCTACGCAGCCGGATCGTGATCGGATCACCTACCTTCACCCGGATCACGTCTTTATCGAATCCGCCCATGTCCGCGGCAATGTCGATGACGTTGCCGGCAACCGGCAGTGGGGCCCGATAAAAGGCATTGAACACCAATACACCGGCCAGGCCCAGAACAATCAATACGATCCCAGTAAAGGCAAATATGTTCAGGCGGCGATTGCTATGACTTGTTGAAGCGTGATTTCTTTTATGCTGGTTATTTTGACGCATCTAGAATCCTATGCTTGCCAGAATGGTGAGAATTCCTTGTACGAGGAAATAGACGCCAAATCCCAAGAGAATGCTTGCCAGTAGGTAATGTGCCACCTTTTGAGATTTGGTTGGGTGAGATAAGTCGACATACGGCTTTTCCATTGGAAACCTCCAATATCAGGCATTCACGGAAAGCTGCCGTTTCTTCAGTAACGTAATCGCGAGGAGCGGCAGGCTTATCGCAAATACAACAATGCTAATAAGTTGCGCCTGGTTCATACCCAGGGCAATGATCTTATACGCGCTCGTAAAAGCGATGAAGAAGCGGGCAAAAGAGTAAAGCGCCAGATAGATCAAGGCCAAAATTCCATCCTTTAATCCTTTCTTGCGCAGGCTCCACAACAGGGTGAAGATAGCCAGGTTCATCAGGATCTCGTAGACCGGCGTGGGGGTGTAGTAGACGCCAAGTTGGGGAACCATCGCATTTGGGCTGACATAAGCAAAGCCAAATGGACCATTGGTCGGTTTACCCACAGCATCGCCTGTGATGATGCATGCAATTCTTCCAACAGCCTGGGCCAAAACCACGCCAGGAACAAAGGCATCTAACAGGCGCGTTAACTTCCAGTGATTGATGCGTGCAAGCACTGCGGTGGCCGCAAGTCCGCCCAGCACGCCGCCCCAGATCGCCAGGCCTCCTTCCCAAATATACAAAGCGCGGATTGGATTGGCGGCGAATTCATCCGGCCAATGATCAATCACGTGGAATAGCCGCGCGCCAACCATGCCGGCAATAACAATCCACAAAACACTGTTCGCGAGTTGTTCGGTTTTGAAGCCTTTTTGTCCAGCTTCTTTAAGTGCCAACCAGACGCCAAGTATAACGGCGGCTGTTACGATCAGGCTGTACCATCGGAGATGGAAATGACCTATTGAAAATATAATGGGGTCGATCGGAATGGTGATCATAATACCTTTTAGGACCTTCCCCGTTTGCTCATTTGCCAAACGGGGAAGGTAGAGGAAGTTTTAGTGGTGGTGTCCGGAGTGGTTGTCCTCAGCCATCCCCACATATTTCTGGGGTTCTTTATCAAAAGCCTTCTTACACCCTGACGAACAAAAGTAATATGTCGTTCCCTGGTAATCGGATTTCCCGGCCGCCGTCTTGGGATCGACGTCCATGCCACAGATTGGGTCTTTTGCCATCGATTTCTCCTTTTGGTCTACTTGATAGACCGAATTAATTTGACTTCACTTACATATAAAAGTATAAGGCGCTGTTCGAACAGTGAACAGCGCCAAGTAGCCGGATTATAGGTAAGCGTTAATGCCTACTTTACTTGTAAGGTGATAATGGTCCCCTGACCTGGTGTTGAGAGGATTTTTAGCTCGGCATTGATTATTTCGGCCCGTTCTTGCAGCCCCAACAAACCGAAATGTCCCTTTTCTGGAAATTCAGCCGGATTGGCCGGAACGACGAACCCTTTTCCATCATCTCGAATCTGAACGAAGACTTCCGAGACGGCGAAATCCAATTCCACCCAGGCGTGTTTGGCCTCAGCATGGCGGATCACATTATTGAGCGACTCTTGGACGATTCGATACACCGACATAGCCTTTTGTGTATCCATACCACGTTCTTGACCCCTTACTTTATAGGCAATTGGGATGTTGGCGGTTTGTCCCATCTCCTGAACCAGCATTTCCAAAGAATTGACCACTCCCAGGTCTTCCAGATAAATCGGGCGCAGACCGCGGATCATGCGGCGCAGGTTAGTCATGGCTTGCTGGACCAATGTTTGCAGTTCGCTCAGAGAGCCTTTTTGCGCCTCGGGGGAATTGATTGAGATCAATTGAAGGCGCTGGTTGAGCGCAATCAGCGCCTGGATAGTGTCATCATGCAGTTCCCGTGCCAGGCTGCGTCTTTCATTTTCCACTCCAGCAGTGATCGCACCGATGTAACTGCGCAGGCTCTGTTGGGCAGTTTTTAATTTATCCGCCATATCGATCAATTCAAGCTGCAAATTACGGATCTCTTCGATTCCACCCACTTGCTGTCGAATGGCATCAAAGTTCCCCCGAGCAAGGCCAGCGGCCTGTTTCTCTAATTTTTGTAATGGGGTGACAATCCTGCGTGCCCCAAACCAGATCGTGAAGATTGCCAGTATGAAAACCGGTGCCAGGATCAAAGGGGCTGACTGGGTACTGATTAAGTAAGGGCTGGCAATATCCTCCCAGGCTTCTTCAATCACTAGTCCCCAACCAACCGGATAGATGGGAGTAAAGGCTACGACATGCTCACCCTCGCTGCCTTGGTAATAATTGATCCCACTTTCGCCATTCAGTGCCTCAGTGATCCCGGGATGCGATTGAACGTACTTATCCATTTTTGAGGGACCGGTGCGATAGAGAACGTCGAAATCGCCTTTCGTTTCCTTTGCACTGATGACCAAGATAGTGACCTGACCAGAATTTGCCAGATCGCCAATCGTTATTTCGATCAGGTTTTTTGGAGAAAAAGCACCAACAAGCACATTACCTGATTCTGTTGGTGTGGCAAGAAAAATATACGATTGGGTCGTTCCTGACGGTGTGATCAGGTTTGAATAAACTGGTATGGAATCGTTTGGAGCTGGTGTTGTAAATGGGTCAGGGAACAGGGCCGGGATCGCCGACCAATCCAATCCAGTTTTTGAGGCGCGAATCAAGTCCCCATCCCGGGTGTAAAGGGCGATACCCCCTTCGAAAGTAGAGGCAATTTCGTCTGTTGTAAACCTGATTGATGAAAAATCGGGCTGGTTTCCCATTTCCCGGGCGATCAACTGAATGGTACTAGTCAGATGGATTAATTCTCTTTCGATAGATGAAGAGGTCGCGCGGACTGTTCTCAGGTCGCGATCACCCACTAAGCTGCGCATGGCTTCGTGATGAAGAGTCTGACTGCCGAAGGCCACCACCAGAAGTAAAACGGTTAATGGCAGTATGGTAATCAAAAATAATTGGAGGGTAAACCCCCTCCAATTCGATTTTTTCATGGCAGGGCGATCAGGATCAGACATCGCGCACCTTTAGCTTCATCTGGTCACGAAGCTCACAATCCCTCTTCAGCGATATTGGCTGCGATCAGGCCAAGGGATACGGCGCGCATGACTGCTTCCGTACGGCTCTCGGCATTCAATTTCTGAAAGGTGTTGGCCAGATGGTTCTGCACAGTCCGGTCGCTGATACCCAGTTGTACGGCAATCGCCTTATTGGTATATCCTTTGGCAGCCAAAGTCAGTATTTGTAGTTCGCGATCGGTGAGGGATTCCACGGGCGCTGTTTCTTCCTGCCGGGCCAGTTTCGCGATTAGTTTTCGAGCCAGGGCAGCATCCAGCACGGATTTGCCGTGGAACACGTCGCGGATGCCCTGGATGATTTCCCGTGGATCCGCGGTCTTTAGCACATAACCATTCGCCCCAGCTCTCAGCACCGCCTGGACATAGGGATCATCGTCGTAAGCGGTCAAAACCAAAATGCCGACTGGCATGCGATTGGACCGAACCCAGCGCGTCAATTCGATCCCGCTCATCATCGGCATCTGGATATCCAGAACAGCCACATCAGGATTAAATTGCTTCAACAGTTCACAGGCTTCCTGCCCGTTAGAGGCTTCTGCGACAACCTGCATATCATGGGCTTGCTCTAAAAATTGGCGTATACCTGCTCGAACGACAACATGATCATCGGCTAATAAAACATGAATTAATTGATTGTTGTTTTTAGCTTCCATAAACTAAATTATAGCCATTTGAGAAAAAAATATCCAGTTTCTATGAACAGGTTATTTTATAGACTCCCATGCGATCGTATATAAATAGCTGATTATGGAGTGAATCTGATCCCTTGAGAGGATGGATCCCCACGAAGGCATCCCCGTACCCATTCCCCCACGAATAATTTTTCCTTCCAAAAGGGCTGGGCTTGCGCCAAGTAACACGTGAGGATCTGTAAAATCAGGAGGGCGAACCAACCCACTTCCCATTCTTGAGTGATCCATAACAGGCAATCCTCTCACCATGACCCCATCTCCCCTCCCAGACTCGCCATGGGCGGCAGATGCTAATGCCATGAAGAGTTTAACTCCAAGACTCTGTGTTCTCGAAGAATTTTGACGGTCCCAAATCCATCGCACTACATCCCATAAATCCATATCACTGAGATCTGATAAGGAAGGTTCGGAACGAAGTTTCAACCATAGATCTGCTGGACTAGTCAATAAGTAAGTTTGCATATCTATAGCATAATCTGGTAACCTATTTGAAAATCTTGCCCCTCTTTCTGCGGATGGAGGACTGCCGGGAATATTTTCTGCATAATGAGGTGCATCAATATCGATGTTATACTGTAGGAATAAGGGGAGTGGATCACTCGGAATTGGATCACCTTCTCCAGTAACGATGATGTCTCCATGCATTCGCCAATGATTGGGGCCACACCAACGGGTACAATAAAATGTATATTTTCCTGGATGCTCGAAAATCAGGGTAGTTTCCACATATTCTCCCGGGAAGATACTTACCCAGGATTCCATATCAGACTTTCCTATAGCGAATCCGTGTACCACATCATCACTGGTAAGACGCAATTGAATTGGCTGTCCAACCTTCGCCTGTATGGTATCGATACTCCAACCACCGTTCTCTGGCATACGCGCATGCATCTCGATTTGAGTTCCCTGAGCTCTAGACAGCCACCAGCTACCCAATGGAACAACAATCGCAGCCAATACCAGGAAAATGACGATCCAACGGGCAAGTCCTTCTTTTCTCATCGGATTTAACCTACCAGCAGCCAGAGCATGGCCAGCGTGATAAAAGCTGAAAAGGCTATCAACGGTGCAGCCTGGCGAATGGTATCACTGATTCGGCGCGCGACCCGGCTGGACCAGAAAAGTCCAACCATCAGTAAAGCCACCTGTAAAATCAGGCTAAACGACGTGGTTTCTCCAACCCAGGCTGATTTGGAAAGACCAATCAAATTCCAGCCCCAACCCAGAGGATCTGTAACCACCGGGAGTACGTAGCCGAATTTGACGATGGCAAACGAGATGGTAAAAGCAATCCAAGCTATCAGTCCAAGCGGGACGAGCACCTGGCTGTAATAGGCCAGGGATTTTCGCAAAGAAGCGCGCGCAGAACCAAGGTGGTCCGCTAACCACGCCGAAGCCGTGTAGAGGCCGGGCAAAACCCCAAGCGCTATCACGAGAAAAACCCCTGCAAACAGGAACCAGTCTGGGCTGCCGATGTTGTAAGCAGCCGATTTCAACTGCCCCCAGGGCCCCAAGAAAACCGCGGAGTCGACCAGCGCGGAGGCAAGCATGACTAGTCCGAGGAAAGCTTCATCCAGGCGGTGTTTGGTCTTTGGACCCAGATCGCTACCCCACGGGCGCAGGTTGACCGCGATATTATCCGACGGGCAAACGCGCAGGCATTCCATGCACAGACCGCAGTTGGCGCTGGATTTTAAAGCCAGCGGGTACTGCCCCCACGGGCAGGCGGTGTAACAGGTCTTTTCGCTGTGAGCAGCGCAGATATCCGCGTCCTTTACACGCAGTTCTACCGGCCCGGCCTGCGCATACAGTCCGGTAAACCCACCGATCGGGCACAGGTAATTGCAGAAGGAACGGCGCTCAAAAACCAGGCTAAGGACCAGCGCCAACACCAAAATGAATAGTAAAACAATCGCTGTGATTTTTGCCGAGGTTAGCGTCAATGCGCCGAACAATCCGATCAACAAGAAACCGCCGGCCTGCATCCAGGTTCCCCTGAGGGACTTTGGCCAGCGTTTGCCGAGGCCGATGCCCGCGCGGCCGCGCGGCTGCAAGATACCACCATTTTGCAGCCACTCGCCGGGCATGGGAATGGGGCAAATACTGCACCAGGATCGACCGCCAAATGGGATGAAGGCCAGTTTGAGTGCCGTCCACCAGGCGATCCAAACAAAGATAATGGCAAAGTTGTGACTGCCCACAACCGATCCTATCAGACCGGCAAGGATCGTAAAAATGAAACCTGCCAGGGTGATGGCACGCAGCAAGAACTGTGCCCAACGGCTGCGCAGTAGCGCCAGTGTACGGGGGGAACGGGTCAGATCCAGACGGGTCGTCATGCCATCCCCCTGGAAACATTCTTGAGAGAAATGAGGGCTGCCGAAATGGCTAGTAATCCTAAAACGATCCCTCGAACGAAAAGGAGGTTGAGGCCTACTTGCAGCTTACCAATCATAAAGGGATGCAGGTTGCCGCATGCTACCGAACAACGAAAACGGAAAACCCCAGCCTGATCCGCGATGAAGGTCCCTGTTGCAGTTTGCCCAGGGTCTGCCTTTAATTCAAAGTCATAACCGTCCAGCGAAAACCCGTGCACCACGTCGGTTGATACTAGCTCGACCGTCACCCGGTCTCCGGGATTGATCTGGATTTCCCCTGGCGTGAACTGAAAAGTGCTGGCCTCAATACGAAGCAGCCTATCCTGTGGCGCATGAAACGGCAATGGCAGAGGAATAAAGAGGATAAGTAAAGCCAGACCAGCGAAAGGAATGGCCCAGGCCCATCTCTTCCAGTTTATGAGAGCCGTCTTGAATGGCAGCGCTTTCATAGGCATTATTGGGCCGGCGGCATATTGGATGGGCCGTATTGTGAATAGGTCTGATCGATTGCCGCCCGTATTTCTTTAGGCGTTTTTCCGTCTCGGGTCATTTTCATCACGTCTTGAGCGATATCCACACAAATTGAACAACCCAGCGCGTGCTGATCAAAAACGACTTCGCCCGAAGATTTCACTTCCTTGACATAACAGGAATAATTCGAAGTATGCCCAGCCGCGCCACAGCCGCAGTAGCAGGGAACATTCTTCAATGCATCCGGATTCGCAACCGCGAATTGATAGGCCTCTTGCACAGACACTGCTGCTTTTTGGACATCCACCGGCATGTCTGACATGGCGGCCATATTCAAATCTTGGCCTGCGGTTGAACTGCTGGCGCTGCAACCAGACAGAAGAGAAACGATCGGGAGCAAGGCCACCAGGAAAATAAACCAGCGAAAAATACGGACGTTTGTAGAAAGCGGGTTACTCATCATTAAGCACCTTATTGCATGATATGGGTAAGGATCTATGCCTAGTATAAAGATGTAATTCGAAAGCGCTGAGGGCGATTTCGCTTAGAATAGAATAGGTAATACTGCCTATTGATGAGTTTTTTAGGCCAGTGGTATGAAATAAAAAATGGTCACAAGGTTCTCAAGAAAATGTTTCGCGGAACCCTGTGACCATCTCGGAATAAAGCGATTGGTTTTTTTAAAGCTGTTCTGTAACGCCGCTTAATTTTTTTCGGGAGGCTTCTGTCCAAATGCCTTTCCTGGCTGCCAGGGCGTCCCCAAAGCCGGTAATAAGAAGCGGTCCAATCCCCACCACCCCGCAGTTTTCCACGCGAGCACAAGCAGGATGGACAGAGTGAACAAAACCGGATTGGTACTGGCTGATCCGGCCATCATAAAATTCCAATTCATGAAACCGCCGAAGAAAGCCGCGATACCGGTAAACAAGCCCAGGATCAGCGCCACGCCAATCAGGATCTCCCCGATATAAATGACCTTTGAGAACCATGTGTAAGCCCCGGCATCAATCATGGACTGCAAGAATCCGCGATACCAGTCAAAGGCAATTAATGGACGAGCTGGTGCATCAGGGATGGCCACTGCTCTTTCCCAGAAGCCTTTCAAGGCTTCGCCCGTTTGGGTCCAGGCAGGATTCGAGAGTTTGCCAATTCCCGAGGTCAGCCAGGAATAACCAACATAGAGCCGTGCAATTACCCAAAGCCAAGCCCATTTCGGGCTGTTGAACAAACTTTGCGCAAATGGAGGGTCAGCGAAAACCTCTGTTGTACTTGGAACTTTATTTGACATACAAGACTCCTGAAAACTGAGAGTTGAGGTAGAAGATCCACATCAGTCCAAAACAAACCGGAACAGTTAGGGGATCCAATTGGAAAGTACAGTAAGGGTCATGTCCTTTTGAATAGGATCATTTGAAGGAAGGTGAACTCGAAAGTCGTGTTTTCCGCCCATATCGCCGTGCATCATGAACTGCATTGATATGGTTGTCGTTTCACCAGGCCTGAGGGTCATCGAACCGATGACAGGAGTGGGAGGTCAACACCCTTCCTTGACTTCGATAAAGGGCGACTTGGTAAACTTGAGAGGTTGGTCTCCTATATTCTTAACTTCAAAGGAAACCTCAACCGTCTGTCCTAATTTGACGTCTCCTAAGTCGACTTTCTCCTTGTCGACCTTCAGGCTCGGGCTGCCGGTAACCTCAGGGGTAAAAGGATCGGCTCGCTTTTGGAAGGCAAAAAAAACAGCAACGATCAAAATCGCCGCTCCCGCCAGCGCCATAATCAACGGCAACTTATTATGTTTGCGCTGAACCTGGCGGCTTTTCGAAATAATTCTATTTACTTTAGACATTCAAATTTCGTTCCTTTGAAGTTGAGATAACTCTGATGAAATTGTAAAAGTGGGGGAGACAAATCACAATAGGCCATTCTGCCTATTTGGGGAAGTCCGGACTATCGCAGCCTCAAACTCTATTTTGAAGCTGCGATAAATAGCCATTTGTGGTGTTTTATTGAAGATCTTCCTGCATTTGTAGGAATTGTTCCTGCGTGATTTCACCTCGAGCGTATCGCTGTTCAAGGATTTCTCTGGCCGAAAGCGGGGCATGGTCTCCGCCAACCGGTTGATTGGAGTGGAACAGCCCTCGGGCCAGTAAAACGGCGAGAACGATCAGGACAATCCAGAATAAGAACATACCGCCCAGCATACCGAATCCCATCATGGCACACCTACCTTAGCGACCCAGGTCCGATAAGATCTGCTGGTATTCTTCCCGGCTAACCTCACCTTTGGCGTAGCGGCTCTGGGCGATATCACGGGCTGATTGCCCGGTCAGATTCTGCGTTCCAGCCTGAGTGTTATTTCCACTCGTCCGGCGAACTGCCCACACGATCAGTAATACCAGGCCAATGATCACACCCAACGTGATTACCAGATTCAAAATCATTCCGACCCATCCAAAACCACCATATCCCATCATCATATTGTCCTTCCTTTTTTCTTGACGATTTGCCGTCACAAAGATTGTTGTTTGATATTTACAATATGATGATAACTCAGAAGGATAAAGCTACTTTGAAGCGATTGTAAAGGTTTGATAAAGATGTTAATCAGCCTGGATCGGCAAGGTGAAACTGAAAGTACTTCCTTTTCCTTCGCCGCTGCTTTCTGCCCAGATGCGCCCATGGTGGGCTTTCACCAAAGCCTGAGCTATCGTCAAGCCGATTCCGCTTCCTCCGCTAGCGCGTGTCCTGGATTTATCCGTGCGGTAAAAGCGGTTAAATATCAAGCGTAAATGGTCTGGTGCTATGCCGATCCCAGTATCTGATATGGATATAACGATCTCGGATTTTTCGCGAGCTGCCTGGATAGACACCTTACCACCGCCTGGCGTATATTGCAACGCATTTCCGACCAGGTTTGTCAGCACCTGCAGAACGCGATCCCTATCAACTAAAACATTAGGGATATCCGGCTCTATGTTCGTTTCTAGCTGGATACCCTTCTCTTCGAATTGCCAACCCAAGTTGCCCTGGATGGTTGCGATCAAATTGGGAAGCGAAACAGAGGTCGGTTTTAACTGGAGTGCTCCAGCCTCCACTCGGCTGAGCTCCTGTAAATCGTTTACCAGACGCTGCAGGCGGTCGATCTCCGCATGGACCTGTTGGTAAGTTTCCGGCTCTGCCGGTAAAACCCCGTCGATCAACCCTTCCATATAACCTTTGATCGCCGCGAGGGGGGTACGCAGCTCGTGGGTCACATCCCCAATCAATTGCCGGCGCATGGTTTCCGTCTTTTCCAGCTTATCTGCCATTTGGTTAAAGCTGAGCGCCAATTGGTCAAGCTCATCCAATTGGTTGGAACGCACACCTCCGGAAATCGTAAGCCTCTCCTCGTATTCTCCTTCCGCGATGCGATGGCTGAGTATCATCATGCGTTGCACAGGGTTGACCACCTGGCGGCTGATCAGAAAACTGGCAATCACCGCCGCGATTAATGCCGCAATCGCAGCCAGGGAAAGTGCTTCCGTGACCGATGCCGTGTAGTTGGTGAATAATTCCATTTCCATAGGCTGGGCATTTCCCATCATATCCCCGCCGGACATCATTGCACTCATTCCTGCCATGTGCCGGTCAAAAGCTGCTGGAACGGATAAACTGGTGGCAGTGGCGAGAACAACGACACCGACCAGAACGACCAGCACATAAGAAAGAAGTACTTTCCAGGCGAGATGCGTGCGCAAATATCTCAACATAAGGTCACCTATTTATCTTCGAAGCGATAGCCTACCCCGCGAATAGTTTCAATCATCTGGTCATCGCCCAATTTCTGGCGAATGTGGCCGACGTGAACGTCAACTACCCGGGTGTCGCCGAAATAATCATATCCCCAGGCTTTTTCTAACAATTGTTCCCGGCTCAATACCATGCTGTGATGCTGGGCAAGCGCAACCAACAGATCAAACTCTACTGCTGTCAGTTCAATCAGACGCTCCCCCACCCACACTCGTCGCTCGGAGAGGTCAATTCGTAGGTGGGCGAAATTGAGTATGGCAGGTTCGCTAACTGTGCCATAAGGACTTTGCATGCGACGCAAGGCCGCCTTGATGCGGGCGATTAACTCACGCGGGCTGAAAGGTTTGGTCAGGTAATCATCCGCGCCGACGGAAAGGCCGACGATTTTGTCGGTTTCCTCTGAGCGGGCCGTCAGCATGATCACATAGACATTCGATTCGCGGCGCAGGTTGGCCAAGAGCTCAATCCCATCCATACCGGGCAGCATCACATCCAGGATGATGATGTCCGGCTTGAAAGAACGAGCTGCGGCCAGTCCGGCCGGTCCGTCCATTGCTGAATGGAATTCATAGCCCTCTGCTTTTAAATAAGCAGTTACGACATTGTGGATCGAGGGTTCATCATCAATCACGAGTATCTTTGCTACTGGCACTTTCGATTCCTTCCGAATAGGTTTGCTTAACCATTCTACACAGAAACAGGGATCGGCGGAATGGCCGATCCCTGAATGTGGGTAAGCTAGATGAGATTACTCATACATTTCAATAAAAGTTCCATGCCAAGTGTGGAGGAAGACCTGCCCACTGAAGCCGTTTACGCTGAGCATACCGGTAGGCTTGTCTTCCTTCAAGATATCGATGGTGTAATAACCGTAAAATGGGTCTGCGTCTTCAGCGGTTTTGTAGCCTGGGTACTGTTGATCCAGGTATTGTTGGGCAGACTGAAGCGCTTGTTCCGGAGTTACCGTCATGGTTGCAGAGACAGAGCCAGAATTGGTGTTATAACCACCCATCATTCCACGGCCGCCCATCATTCCACCAGCACCACCCATCATCCCATTTCCGCTCATATGGCCGTATTTCAGATTCCACATCATATTGGGACCATATTCAGGGAAAACGTATAGGCTGGAGGGATCAACCAGTAATTCCATCGCGCCAATACCGGTGCTCTTTTCGGTGATGCGAGCATAGGCGTTGTTATCGAAGATCATGATTTCTTTGATCTCAAGGTCGGAACTATTCAGACCTTTCAAGTAGCTTTCCACGGCCTGTTTGGCCTGATCAATCGTGAGCGGAGTCGTGTTGGCCGCACTACCGTTGGAATACCCGCCCATCATTCCGTTGCTACCCATCATATTGTAGCCGTTTCCCATCATCCAATTATTATTCATCATGTTCTGGCTATTCCCCATCATCGAATAGCTTTGGTTGGTGAAATTCCGACCCATCATAGTGAAGGGGCCAAAATTGGTCGACCCAAAATTTGCACGCCCTACGACCAGGCCAGCCCCAAAGATCAATACACTCAGGACAATGCCTGCAATAACCACTAACGCAAAACCGAACGATTTGTTCATCTGTAATTTCTCCTGTTCCAGTTGATTTCAAACTTATATCCCCAGTTTACTGGTCGATGGTAAAGTCACCGTGAAGCATTTCTAAAGCTTTTGTAAAGATATTGCGAGTTTCAAATGAAAATGTGGTTCAACAAGTCTATCGACACGGTTGAACCACATTCCACTTATCTTGGGAGTCTTGGAGGAAGAGAGGAAACGAATACCGTTATCCAATCACTTCTGCGGAGTAACGGTGAATGCCATCACCACCTGCTTTTGAGACAATTTCCATGAAATGGGTCGGGCGGATCAGATCAGGATTATATGTAACCTCTGCCAGTCCATCGATGTGATCGACCAACGCATCGGTCACCCCCAAGGAACTAATTAGCGCATTTCTTACGCGATTAGCGCAATTTGGGCAGTTTAAACCAGAGATAGCCAGGTAAGCTTGCATGGTATTTGCGTTTTCCTCAGCAGAGCTTATCTTTTGGATCGGTGAAACTTGGCAGTGATCTTCCATTTTTATATCCTTTCATGATAAACGATCCAAGAGCGCCGCCCATATATCCCGAATATGAAATGGCGCTCTTTTCTCGTAGGAGGAGAAGAATAACCAAATCATACCTGGAAGGGAACACGATCAACAGCGCTATCTCGCCAACAATAGATAGGCTTTATTGCTTAGCCAGTTTCGGGCAACTCGGCGCATCACAACCATTTCAAGACTTCGTATCATTTTATGAAATAGTCTCTATTGTTTATCGAGTGTGAAATGGAAAACATCTTGACTTTCAAACAAAAAAAGATCTTTTTGCCCATAGGCGCTGGATTAATCGGCGCAGTTCTGCTTACAGCACTCTACTTTGGGATTGTGTCCTGGGCAGAGAGTCCAGCTCACGCGGCTGAGTTTTTCTGGCAGGATCGTTGGATTGTGTTTCCCATCATCATCGGATTTGGGGTGCAGGCTGCTTTATATACCATTTTGAAATTAAGACTGTATTTGCCAGTAACAAAGCTAGGATCAGTTGTATTGTCGCGCTTTCCAGCCACAGGAACCAGCATCGGCGCTAGCGGAACCACCTCGACTGTGGCGATGGTGGCATGTTGCGCACACCATGTTACGGATGTGCTGCCGATCCTGGGCTTGACCGCAGCAGCCACTTTTCTGGCAAAATACCGCCTGCTCTTTATGGGGGTGGGTCTGGGCACAACTCTTCTAGGCATCAGCTATATGGTCCATCTTATCCTTCGCGAAAGGCGGAAAGTAATGCCGTTACTGTTCGATGCCCTTCAGGTAAAGGAACCATTATGAAACTTCGGTCAATTGTCATAATCGCTACGATCACTGCTTCTATACTCACCGCCTGTACCGGACAAAACCCATCACAGGCTCCAACAGCTGAGCCATCCATTCAATCCGGGTCAGCCCAGTCAGAACCCACGATTATTCCAACCCAAGAAATTGTCGCAACCCAGGAAGTAGACATCTCCGTGAATCTTACAAAATCAGACGCTCAAGGCGCTGTGACCATGGAGATTACACCGATCAATTTTGAAAATCCCGGCGATGCTTTGATCTTTGAGATCTTAATGGATACCCATTCGGTCGATCTCAGCATGGACCTTGCTCAACTCACTGTTCTTTCCACAGATACCGGAAAAACCGTTCAGGCAACCTTATGGGACGCACCGCGGGGTGGTCACCACGTGGAAGGGAAGCTCTCATTCCCATCTACTAAAGATGGATCTGCTTTGCTAGCCGGCGCGAAGAGCGTCACAATCACCATCACCAATTTGGACGCCCCGTCACGTGAGTTTACCTGGTCAATTTCAGGATAAAAGGAGGAACAAATGTCTAAAAAACATGCACTCATCATGGGAGCCTGCGGCTTGATTGCCCTGGGCGCAGCTGCTGCGGTTTTGCTTTTCAAGGTTCCAATCAACAACGTCTTTATCATCCTGATGGTCTTGCTCTGCCCGCTGTCCCACCTTTTAATGATGGGCACAATGAAACATGGTGAGCATGAACACCATCAGGCTCCTGATAAATCTTCTTTGGCTCTGCCAAAAGAACAGGAAAATATCTACAAATAGATGAACAGCAAGTCATCCGCCACTACCTCGAAAAAACAGACCTTTCCCATCCTCAGCTTTCTGCGGCTATCTGGAAACAAGAAATGGGATTATGTGATCCTGGGGATGGCTGGAATCGTTGTCTTGGCTTTCATATACTTCGGGATTCTTGGATTAAGCCGCGCCGGTCAGAAGCTCCAATATACTCCCGCAGACGTAGTGTATGGGAAAAAGATCCACGCCGTGCACGGAATGGACATCGATCGCGGCCCCCAGGTTCTTGAAACCATTCCTGCGAATCTGAGTGAGGAGCCGGTGATCCGTGTCTCTGAGTCCTTCTTTGATTTCGGTGAAGTCAATTCTCATATTGTTTTGAGGCGCACATTTGTCATAGCTAACACCGGTCAATCTGCTTTGATCATCCAGCGCGCCTACACAACATGTGGCTGCACTATGGCAGATTTCACGGCAACCGAAATTCCACCTGGCAAAGTTGTGTTAATGACCCTGCAATTTGATCCAGGCTTTCATGAGATGCGCGGAACGACGGTGCGTCGTGGCGTGCTGATCGAGACCAACGATCCTAACCATCCCATTCAGGAAATCTGGGTTCAGGCATCCGTTCGGTGAATTGGTTGTGATTTCTCCATTGGAAATTGCCGTGACAACATCTTCCATGATTTCCCGCCGTGAATTCCTAAAGAATGCAGCAGGGGGGTTGGTTGTAATGGCCATGACCCCTCCCCAAAAGTGGCTCTCCCAGATTTCATTTCCGCAGGAGGAAAGATTGGGCAGGGTAACCGCTGGAATGGCAGAAGTCAAAGTCAAACCTGATGCAGACAGCCTGACGATAGCAAAAGTCTATGAGGATGCTGTTGTCCCCTGGTTGCGTGAAGTGGTGGGACGCCGGCCCTATCGGAGGAACCAGCGCTGGGTAGAGACACCTCAGGGATATATCTGGACACCTTATCTCCAGCCAGTTAGAAATGAACCTAATACGCCGATTTACAAATTGCCCGAAACCAGTCTGGGATCCGGAATGTGGGCCGAGGTAACCCAACCGTATGTCGATCTATCCTTGGCAAACCCACCAGCTCGTTCGCCCTGGTTGAAGGAAGACCAAACCCCTCGTTTATACTACTCCCAGGTCTTTTGGATCGACCAGATCAGGAAAGCCGATGATGGTCAGATCTGGTATCGGGTAAACGAGCGTTATGGTTATGGAGATATTTTCTGGGCCAGGGCCGAGGCGTTCCGCCCAATGACCAACGAAGAAGTTGCGCCTATTCATCCAGAGGTGGAAAACAAACGGATTGTCGTCAACATTGCTCGTCAGACAATTTCCTGCTTTGAGGGAAACGCGGAAGTCTATTTCGCTCTGGTCTCTACTGGGATCCGGTTCGATATGTATGGGAACCGGACCGAGAACTGGGAAACGCCATTAGGTCTGAGACCGATCTGGCGTAAATTGATTTCGGTCCATATGTCTGGGGGTTCAACGGGTGGCGGGTATGATCTCCCAGGTGTGAGTTGGACGAGTTTATTTGAGGGCAACGGGGTAGCGATCCATTCCACTTTTTGGCATAACAACTTCGGGGAGGAAATGTCGCATGGATGTGTGAATGCTGCTCCTGAAGACGCCAAGTGGATTTTCCGGTGGACAAACCCGGTAGTCGCATACGATCCGGGTGATTTAACGGTTGGTATGCCAGGGGGAACTCTGGTGGATGTCGTGGATAGCTGATTAACAATTAAAATACCGATCAATAGTCACAGTTAAAAAATTGAGGTCTTGACGAACGACTTTTAAATTTTGAAAGTTCAATTCACCAAATGTGCTTGCTACAATTTTATCAATGGACTTAAGAATTGATCCAAGGGTGAGTGCATAAACCTATATGTGATCAATTCCCTTGTAAGCCGCGTTTATACAAATATTTGTAGTCCCCCTAGGATAAGCCTTTTTCGCTTGCTATACTCAATCTAATCTGACAACTTAATTATTTATTCTTTCAATCGTTAGCCGGACTCTACCTGCTGGATGCGCACGTCAAAGGCGCATAAGCACGAGTGTCTGGTTTTTATTTTTAAACTTACCTGGAGGATCTATGACGATATTAATTCCAGTGGTTGGGCTCTTATCCACTACTTTGGTGCTCTTACTGTGGTATCCAAAGCAAATCAAAACGGGTAGATTATCCGCTTTATATACTGTTGATTCAGCCCGAACTCTATCCAGTCTCGATCAAAAATCGCTGGAGTATAAACTTTTAGCCTCCGGTCTGAATATCAAACCCGTTACCTTCCGCCTACTGCGTATCGCTGCTGGTGTATGCGGCATGGTCATTGCCTGGTTGTTCCTCCCCGGTCTGCCGGCAATTGTCATTGGTGGAATCCTAATTTACATTCCTGGCGCAGGGTTGGATGATCGGGTGAAAAGTCGTGGTCGGAATATTGACCAGCTGCTCCCAATTGCTATTGGTCGGACTGCTGCTGGTCTACTCGCTGGTGGATCTGTGCCCGATGTTTTACAACAAGTCGGTGAGTCCTTGGAGATAGAAAAAACCAATCCACTCACCCCAGAGTTTATTCTCACTGCTTCAGAAATGCGAATCAAAGATAGGGTGGAAGCACTACGAAGTCTGGCATCGCGCAGCCCTTCGGTGTCCCTGGCCAATCTAGCTCAACTGTTGGAAGGATATACCGAAGCAGGCGGACGAGCCTACACCGCAGTCCTTATGGATATCTCAAGCCGGGTTCAGCAAATCCTGATTGCACGGAATCGTGCCCAGGCTAAAGCCGGCGATTCGCTGGTTTCTGCAAAAGTCCTGCCAGCTGTCTTGATCCTCATTCTGATTTATCTCAGCCAGGACCCAATGGTGCGCTCTTCGTTAACCGCCCTCCCTGTTCAAATTGTAATTGGTGGCACGATGGCAGCCATGGTGGGTGGGTACTTCATTATCCGTTCCATGATTATGGAGGCAGTGTAGATGACAGCACTCATTTATCTCACCGGAATCGCTGTTTTTGCATTGGTGATCTGCCTGACACTTGAACTTGCACCTGCAGCACCCACAGGCCGGTTATCTGAGATTCTTACGCCAGCAGATGGCGTTATCCTGACCGGATGGCGTAAATCCCTATCTCCCCTAGACAAGCCTGTATCTAGATGGACGCCAGCTGGTTTTTTACGGAAAACACGGGCAGATCTGTATTGGGCTCACATCGGAGATCGCTGGAACGATTGGAACGAAGTGCAATTTACCTCTCTGCGGGTGGCTTTAGCTGTAGCAGGGTTTGGATTGGGGATGGTAGCCATTGCAGAACCAGTATTTGCATTGGTAGGTGGATTAGTTGGATTTCAATATCCTGCTATGTCTATGGGTGGGGTTGCCCGTCGTTATCGCCGTCTGTTTATTGCTCAACTTCCAGAATTTGTTCAGCTAGTTTCAGCCCAGATGTCTGCAAATGTTTCGATGGAAGAAGCCTTGCGTCGGACAGCTCAAGCGCAAAGCTTGGTAGGCAAATGGATGCGGTGGGTTCTTCAGATGGCGCAAGGTCGTGATCTGATCGAACAAATGCAGCTCGAAGCCCAGGAATCGCATCTCCCCGAATTGATCGGCATGTCTGTTCAATTGGAATTCATCCGACGCGGTACTGCCCAACAGGAATTGATGGGACAGCTGGCAACCAGTATTGCAGCTGACTACATTGGCTCCGCTGAGCAGCGAGCAGAAAAAGTGGGATCCGAACTGGTAATCCCAATGGTAGTTTTTTATTTCCTGCCATTCCTGGTGACGTTGCTGGCTGTAATCGGATGGCCAATTATCCAGAATCTAGGTGCGATGTAATGGTCACCAATCCCCTCCATTTCATTCGGAAACATTCCGATCGCATACGTGACCTGGTTGGTTTTGGCTTCTTCCTTTTTGCCACGCTTATTTCCGGGTTGGCAGCCTGGCAGCATCCTTCTATCCTGGCCTGGCTGTTTGCGATTCATAACGGGTTATTAGCTTTCTTCTACATCCGACGAACACCGGCGAAACAATATGATCGCACCGGATTATGGCTCGGAATGATCGCTGCATTCTTGCCCACATTCACAACTTCCAGCCATAGCGAGTGGTATTTGCTTATACCTGCCCTGGCTGGCTACTCACTGATCTTGTGGTCTCTCATCACTTTAGGATCACGTTTTGGGGTTGCTCCTGCGGACCGCGGCCTGACCAGTCGTGGTCCCTATCGGTTATTGCGTCACCCGATGTATCTAGGAGAACTGGTGTTCAGGACAATGATGGTTTTCAGTTCTCCAGATTGGTTCACTGCCATGCTTTTATCTGTTGCTCTGACGTTCATTCAATGTTGGCGAATCCTTCGAGAAGAAAAAATGATTGACGGATATGCCTGCTACATGCGGATTGTACCTTGGCGATTGATTCCTGGACTCTGGTGAAAAATATGGCGCGGAACTTTTCAAACATGTGCTTTGCGTTGGCTTTGAGTATCGCCCTACTCATGAAATCATTTGCGGTCCAAGACGAATTGGTCTGGCTGGCGGTGTTCAGTGTAATTGTTTCTGCCATTCTGACCAATTTGATGTGGATTCGGTCCATTGGAATTGCCGGGATCAGTGGTTTATCCATCGTGTATATCAAGTTGGGTAGCGGTTCACTACCAGGAACCATTTTGACGGTCTTAACCACTTTGCTTTTGGTTACTGCGGTGCTACTGGCAATCTATGCAGATTTGTCCTACCCATCAAAAAACATCCAAGGAGATGAAAAATAGCATGAAATTTAGTTTTGGAAATTCCTTTAATTTGAAACGGAATTCGGCTCTTGATATTTTGCTTGGGGCTCATCAACCTGATCAAAAAGTATTGGAAGCACTCTCCCAGACTGACAATCTCTCAGTACGGGAAGCATTCTCTACTCGTGGTGTTTTACAGAACCTGTCTGGAGTACACCTGGTTATTCTCGGTGACCTGCTCCCAATATCCGATGTATCTGAAGAGATACTTCATAGTGCGCTGGATAAGAGTGGGATCCCGGTGGTTACTCAAGACAATTTTGTAATAGACCCGGCTGAATGGTTAGGGCGAGCCCGGTTGACCAGTGCCAAACAAGTCTCATTTCTACCAGCCCGTCAGATTAATTTGGTGAATTGGTCTGGAGGAGTGGGAAAAACAACCCTTGCGATGGCTGTTTGTAAACGCTTCGTCAGGAATACAGGACTGCCAGCGGCATTGCTTGAACTTAGTATGGGCGGTAGCGCACTGCACGCTCGAATTTCACCCGACCTTCCTGAATTCTTTACCATTGCCACTCATAAAGCAGAGCCTGCTCTTTGGAATGGGGTCAGCTTATACCCGATGGATGGCCGAACGATCGATGTCCTCTGGAGCGAAGACCCGCAAGGGGTTCGAAATTTACTGGCAGAGATCCAACGGAAACACACACTTTTTGTCGTGGACTGTTTTCCCGGTCATCCCCTTTTCTCGGAATTGTCGAAACCTAAGCCTGGATTGATCAACCTGGTCGTTACCTCTCCTCGCGATGATGCCATATTACAAGCCAGACGATTGATGAGCGAAGTTTCAGAACCACACCATTTAGTCTTGAACATGGCCAAATCGGTCTCTGATCGTGCAGAAACCGGCGTGTCGATTGTGTTGCCTTACAACGAAACATGGGCTCAGTCGCTCGACCCACGATTGGCTGATCCCATTTTAGAACAAGCATATACCGGCTGGAAACGGAGAAAATAATGAATCGAACTGTTCAATTTATTATCGGTGTAATTGCCGTTGTAGTTGCCCTGGGAGCAGGTTTCTATGGACGCAATCTGTATTTGAAGGAAGTTTCCACTTATCAGGTACCAGTACCCATCAATGCAATCCCTGCTTACGCAATTCTAGATGCAGACATGTTTCAAATGCGCGAGATGCCTCGCACGATGGCATCTTTACCCTATTACCAATCCACCCAGGATCTGGAAGGAAAGATCAGCACGGTTTCGTTGCCGGCAGAACTGCCGGTTGCTCAGGCAAATGCGGTGCCAGTCACGCAGTTTCGACTGGCCGATGCAGCATATGAAGTTCTCTCAATACCGGTTGAACCTGTTTCTGCAGTAGGTGGACAAATTCGAATCGGAGAACACGTCAATTTGTATCAAGTGCTTCCCGAGAAAATTGACCCTGAGAACACAGCGATTTCAGCCAACGATCACTCTACCTTCAAGGTCGAGCTCATCGCCAGGAGTGTTTTGGTAGTAGATGTCCGCAATGCACAAGGTGTCGCTGCAGAATCCAATCAGAAGAGTGAGGATAACTCAACGTTTGGTGGCAGCCCTCAGAACGAACAAGTTCAAATCCTTACCCTAGCGGTAGAGCCGAAAGATGTGGACGTTATTCTCACTGCGGTTGCAGCAAGTAAAAAACAAGGTGGATTGTTATGGTCAACTCTGGCACTTCCTTGATCCATGCAACCGTTCCACCAACCCTTCAGCCCTTAAACCAATCCGATCTGCTCCTGATTGAACGGGTCCGTGAGGAATTGGTACAGCGCGGAATCAACCCACCTAGCTGGCGAGAAGCAGACTCAGAAAAACGTCGTCGTTTCTATGATGAGGTGCGCTCTATCTTGATTGATCAGGGTGAGAATCGTAGTTCCGTCAATCGCAATGCACAAATTATCACGGATGCATTGTCCGGGGTGGGATTACTCGATCAGCTGCTGCGTGACCCATACGTGGAGGAAATCTTTGTGCGTAATGGGGAGGTAGCTGTGGAATATGATGGGAGTTTTTATCATCTGGGGAAACTGGCTGATGACAGCTATTTCGAAAACCTCGCTGTGCATGTTGCTGATCAAGGCGGCGCTACTTTACGCGGAGATCGCCCGGCTGTGTTAATTGATCTGCCAGGCGGAGAACGGTTTACCGCCATCGTTCCGCGCCTGTCAACCGAGGGGACTGCAATCAATATCCGTACTTTCGGACGGCGTGTTCGCACATTGGAAGAAATGGAGCAGACTGGTACTTTTGCCAAATGTGATCCGACAAAAATCGGATTGCTGCAGACATTTACCAGCCCTGCTGAAAAAGATACCAGGTCCGAACTAACCTATCGGATCCAATCCCTGAAAGACACACCAGATCGATTTCTAGCCTGGATGGTAGCCAACCTGGCTGGCAGCCTGATGATTGCCGGTGAAATGGGTTCTGGCAAGACGACTTTACTCAACGCTCTTTCGGGTTTCTTGCCTGTATCTGCACCGATTGCTGCGCTGGAAACCTTCCGGGAATTGGAAATCCAGCACCCTTTTTTATTGCGTACTGTAGCTCCAGCTGAATTATCGCCTGGCACACCTGGCGTGACCCTGGATTGGGTCCTAAACGTCATATATACCCGTATGAACCCGGCAGCCATCCTGGTGGGTGAGGTGGTAGGAAATGAGGCACTGCAATTCTTAAAAGCCACCTGCCTGGGGCGCAAAGCATTGACAACCATTCACGGTGGGACGATAGAAGAGTCCCTGATGCGCCTTGAACAACTTGCCCTGGCTGCAGCACCGGAATTGGGATTGTCTGCTGTTCGCTCAATGGTTGCGATGGGATTGGATGTTGTTGCTTTGATGGGAAGGGTCAACCGATCTGGAAGAGTTCAACGCACCTTACAGGCCATCGCCACGATTAAAGGAATTAATGCGAAAGGTGATTATTGTTTGAACTACCTTTACCGGGCAGAAGGTGATGAGAGCCTCCCTGTCTTTGAACAAGCCTATCACCAGTTGGAGGGAATGAAATGAACCGCTTCTTAAAGTGGATCCTTGTCGTTGTATTTCTACTTGCTGTCGTAGGATGCCTGGTTTTTATTTTCGGGAACCTGCATGCCTTAATGAAAGTGGACCCAGCACCATCAAGTGTAGATTATTTCGAAGATGTTAATCATAAGAACGAGGAAATCGAGAGCAAATTGCGGAATGCCCCCTGGCAAGGATTGCGTTTTATCCGGCAAGAACGAACGTGGCGTTTTTATGGGGTAGCTGGTGAAACCAAACAGATCGATTTTATTCAACCGATGAGTTTGGTGAAAGTCTACTATCTCGAAGCAGACGGTGACCTAAGCTTCACCTGGGCGGCTACTGAAATTCAATTTTCTGGAAAACCGGCCTATTCATTGATTTCCCATCCTATCCAAGAAGGACAGTTGATTGGAGTTCAACTGAAAGGTGATTATGTCACTCAAAATGGCGTTTATTGGGAGGATTGCGAGTCTGATTATTGCCACCTGGCGCAAATGATTGACACCATGATTGTGCTGGATGATGTGGGAACTGGACTCACGAACGGGTTTATTCGTTATGGTTGGGAACCGCCAACTTATCCAATGTATGGTTTTTTATGCTGGCAAATCATCTCCACAAATGATGACCCGGATAAGTCGATATTAATTGGCCAGGAGTGACTTATGGAACCTTGTGATTATCACAAAGATATACATCCAGTCGTCAATCCTGAAACCGGACAGCAGGAATTCCAGGATTGTCATCACCCTTTAGCCAGAAAAGATGGAAAGGTGATCTTGAGCCGGCATCTGATGTCAGTCAGCTTAGGACGGTGGCTTCGTTCATTTGAGATTGTTATTTATAAGGATGGGAATCCGCAAAACTTGACGATTGAAAATCTAGTTCTGACAACCCTCGGCAAACTTTCACATGACCCGGATCATAAGGCGGTAATTTTGATTTGCCCATATTGCGGAGAACCTTTCAAAGTCACCCTTTCTCATAAAAATCGGCGGATCTACCATAACGATTCCTGCCGAAGGTTGGCTGATCGGAAATTTATCATTGATCCAGAAGAATTACGGCAATTGGTATGGGAAATTCCAACTACTCAGATTGCTGCCTTATACGGAGTTTCTGATAAAGCCGTTGAAAAGCGCTGCAGGGCGTTAGGTATTCCAAAGCCTCCGCGCGGGTACTGGACCAGACTGGATCGTATAAAAGGTTCTCCGGAGGAAGAGGCATGAGTCCGTTTCGATTCTTAATTGATGCAGGAGCAGTGTTCCTGGCGGGCGGCATCTTTCTGGCTTTATACAATACGCTGTTATCTGGCGCAGAAATCATAGTGAAAACGTGGCGCAGGACATTTGTATCCTGGGCAGGTCGCCGGCTACGGGCGATGGGCGTCATTCAAGAAAAGCCTTACCAGGCACACAATGAGTTGGATTGGAAGCGATTAATTTTATTGATTGCCACGCCAGGGTTAGCAATAGCAGTCCAAGATTTTATGCTCTCACCGCTTGTACTGTTGATCGGTTTGATCATCCTGATTTGGATCAACTTTCAGCAAAAACAGGTCGAGCGCGCACAAATTAACGAGGATGCGGAAGCGGTTGCCTTGCAAATTCGATCATTGATGAGTGTAGATCACTCTCTTTTGAATGCTTTGATGAAGGTCAAATTGCCTATGGGCGTGATGAACCACGCTATCGAGCAGGTCGCAAGCCGCTTACGAATGCATCAACCCCCTGCCCAGGCTGCACAGGCATTAAAAGGCTTACCCGGAAATGTCACATCAAGGCTTTCGGCTTTGATTGCCAATAATGCTCAGCTGACAGAAGAAATTCAGGACGAGTTGCTTGTCTCACTGGAACAGGAAGCTCACCGACAAAAACTGCTACGCTCCAAGACTCGTCAGACCCTTTCGCTTGTTCGTGGAACAATCCGACTGCTACAAGGTGTAGTTGCCGCTTCCGTGTCCTTCGTAGTTTTATCACCAGCCTGGCGTGATTTTTTCCTGCAAGATGCACCTCATCGGGTGTTACTGGCAGTCATGATTTGTGGAGTTGTGCTAGCCAGCCTGTATTTTGAGTACGAAGTCTACCAATTGAGTTTTAGGGAGGTCTAGGAATGGATACCTTTTCCCTTGTGGTGGGCTTTAGTCTGGCAATCGGAGTGGGCATGATTGCCAATACTGTAATATCCATTTTATTTGAAACAGGAAGGAGGCTTAGCCGTCCGATACAGCGTGGACGTTTACACGCTCTCGGACTCGGAACCAAATATCAAAGCGACGAGAAAAGAACAGAAGAAGCAATTTTGGGGTTCGGCGACATTCCATGGGGAGCTCTTTATGCGGGTACAGTCCTGATTGGACTGATCCTATTGGCAGTCTTAGGACCGCAGCTTCCCAGCATCCGGTTGGGTTTCCTGGCATTGCCAGGTCTGGTTTGGTTAGCCAAACGCTATTTGATCCAGCAACGAAAACGGTTCATGGTCGGACAAATTCGACAGTTTCTGATCGATGTACGTCTACATATGAGCTTACAAGGTTCGCTCTTGCTTGGATTAGAGAGCTTGGCAAAGACGACCGTCGAAACTTCAGTTGTATACCAACGTCTACAAAAAAGGCTGCAGGGTAGTTCTGCTCGCAGTGGGTTGGATTTACTTAACCAGTTAGCTGACGATTTGAAATCCCCCCAGTTGCTTCGCGTTGTACAACGTGTCCAGGCTGCTCAACAATCCGGAGGAGTCTCCGATGTTGATCAAGCGATTGCCAGTGTCATCGAAGAATTGAACGAAGAGATCGGTTACCAATCCGAGGAACAGATGCAGCGTTTGCCCCTGCGCATCACCTTGCTGGCTATGCCGTTTCTCCTTGGTCCAATTGTTATCTTGTTGTTTTACCCGCTTGTTGACCGCATCCTGAAAACCCTCTCCGGGGTGTCGATTGGCGGCGGTTTCTAACCCATTTTTCAAAACCCCCGCCCATAGTGCGAGGGAAAGGAGCCTGTTTATGTTGTTCGATAAGAAAGCATCCGAAATTCCACAGTTTGTTGTTGTTCTGGCGATCGCCGTTGTCTTGGGAGCAGTGGCTATCTGGGCCATCCTGAGCAATATCGGTACCCAAGGCGGCAGCATTGCGGACTGGATTAACAGCATCGCTGTGCCGGCTGCACACCCATAATTTATTAGCAAACCTGGTATCTGGTCTTCTATCCTGAAGACCAGATACCAAACATTGACACTCCGCTTCCTCTGTAAAAGTGCAGAGGAGCGTTCCAAGGAGAGGAGGAATTATGTTGCATGATCGAAATGGACAGAGCGTTGTTGAGTATATCGTTGTCCTGGCGATCTTCATCGCTCTGGTTGGCGGCGCGCTCTGGGAAGTCTTTTCCATTTTAAAGGTCAAGTTCAATGATGTCAACGCCGAAATTGGGTCTTAAATCAGATTCTAAGGGGCAGGCGGCGGTTGAAGCCTTGTTAGTTCTGATGGTGCTTGCACTGGTCATTTTTGGTGGTATTGAACTCAGTCGTGGAGTAGCCATGAGGGCGGCATTGGACAGCAGTGCCGGCGCAGCTGTTCGCGCTTTATCCCTTGATCCTTCCCAATGGAATTATGCAAAGAACTTGATTCAAGAAGGGACGAACCAAAATGTGATGGGTACGGTTGAGGCTACGACCATTCAAGTTTTTGATGCTGCCGGCACTCCACGGAGTTCTGCCTGGCTTTCAGGCAGCCCATTTGGAACTACTTTTATCCTGGAGGCTTCAGCCCCATTTCAGGCAGATATTCCCTTCCTCTCTGAACCCATCATGACAATACGAGTTCAGCACTGGGGAATCGTGGAGCGGTATCCATGATCCCATTACCTTTAAAAGCTTTTACTGGAAATGGGATGATTATTGAAAGAAAAGCACAATCCGCAGTGTGGGGATTATTATCCATCCTCGTGCTTGTAGTGATTGCAGGTGGGCTCGTGGATATTTACAGGCTGTATGCGGCACGTAATTGGGCTTATTCTGTGGCGCAAGAAGCTGCGCTTGCTGGTGCATCCCGAGGGAGGGACTGGGATGCTGTTCTCAATACAGGCTTTATCCAACTGGATCAAGCCGTGGCCAGGAATGAAGCCCAAAATGTAGTTAATTCTGCTATGCAAGCGCGTGGAATTATTGGGTACACCTCGTCAATTCGGGTTCTGCCTGATCCTTTTGGAGGAACGATTTCCGGATTTCCACCCCGTCCAGTTCGCTTGGGAGATGGATTGAGCGATTGGTCTAGTAATGAACCTGCTGTTGGAGTCTATTTGGAGGTTCCAATCCAATGGACGATTCTAAACATTTTCGGAATCGAATTGAAAACCGTTCGGGTGTTTGCATCCGCTGGGGTTGTCCAATGAAAAAATTTATCTTAAATCTGATGAAGCGTAAGAAAACATTTCTGGGAATTATCCTTGCCATTGTGATTGGTTTGGTGATCACGTTCTCTGCACTGGCGGATTATGGCCATCCTATCGTTTCTTATAATCGAAATCCCGTTTCGATCACGTTCCCCAGAGCTGGAAGAATTGTTTTATGGAATGTCATCACCTCAAGCTCACCGGGGTATTTTTCGCGCTATTACTTCATCCGTAATGGCTGCAGGGTAGGGCAGAACTGCACCTATATGGATGTGATTAACAATCAAACAGTGCTGACCCCGATCACGGTTGCAGCGGGTGAGACGATCCAGATCAGAGGTTGTGATTGTTATGGAGGTAACTGCGGTTCAGGAGGGTGTGCTAACCCGCATGTGGGATGGAAAACGCCTCATCACGATTACTTTTGCCCAAATTACTTCTATTCGCAAAACTACAACCCAAGCGCTGGTGGTAGAGACTTTACCAGTTTAATGACAGCATTCCTCGCTTCCGGGGATACCATAATTGGCACTCCACAATGTTGGGGAGATTGGGATGAAGATAATAGTAATGGCGGTTATGACCACGACTTTGAAGATTTCGTTTTAATCTGGGCTTATCGAGATACCTTTACTGGCTACCATGATGGAGCCTCTGGAACAGTACCTCAATCCCAATGTCGGGCTTTCGGCTGGGTGATGCAAGATGCCGCTCCAGGGTTGGATATCAATTACCGCATCCTGGTAGATGGCAATTTGGTAGCGAGTGGAGTCGCTAACCAATATCGAGCGGATCTGACCGGAACATGCACAGGCGGCACTTGTGGGTTCACTCAAGATTTATGGGGATTGATCTCGCCCAATATTCATCACACCATAGGCGTTCAGGGTCAAAATCCCTATAATTCCTCCTGGTTTGATCTGTCAGGAACAAATAAAACGATTCGGTGCTCACTCCCGCCCAGTGTGGATTTGAAAGCGAATAACCAGGATGGGACAATCCGCCTGACTTCTCCAACTCAATATTTATTGAGTTGGACATCCAGTAATGCAGATACCTGTACTGCCTCAGGAAGCTGGACTGGAACGAAGGGTCAGTCCGGCTCGACGAATTACACTGGCATCACCACCGGAAGTTACACCTATACGTTGACATGTTCCAATCCTATTGGTTCCGCTTCAGATAGTGTCACTGTCATTGTCTACAATCCACCCGTAGTGGATTTGAAGGTTAACAACACCGATGGTCCTCTGACATTAATTTCTCCCGCAAACTTTACCCTGAGTTGGATCAGTCGCGATGCGACCAATTGTTCAGCAGTCAGCTCAAATGGCAGCTGGGTTGGGAATGTGGTCATTGCTGGAAATCAGCCTATAAGTGGAGTCCCGACTGGAACGCACACCTATACAATCACCTGTTCTAATCAGTATGAAACTGCTAGCGATTCAGTCACGGTTATTGTGATTGCACCACTTCGCGGGACAATAGCGGTCACATATGCGCGTTTATTGTTATTTGCTCCTAGCCTGGATCAACCCGCACAGACCCTAACTGGAGAGGTAACAGGTGGTGTTCCACCTTATTCTATTTTGGTGCAAGTTCGGGCACCATCGGGAGCTCAATTTTCTTTGAATCGCAATGGCTCAACCTGGTCTGTGACTCCTGAAAATTCAGGAGATCTCAATTTTGGCACCACAGAAGAGGGTATCTGGACCGCATGGGCTGATTTGTCGGATGATTTTGGCCAGACATATCGAACACCCAGCGTAGTTTGGGAGGTGGCATGGCATCCCGTGCATGGTCGCCCGTAATCCGAATTCTACTAGTCGCCCTTACCGTGATGACAACTGCCAGTTGGGAAATAACATCTGTGAAGGCTGATAGCGGTGGAACCTGCCAGGTGGCATATGGCTTAACCCCAACATCTATTCCAGATTGGTTAATGCCAGTAAGCGAGAACACGAACCTAGCCACTGCCAACCGTTATGATGTTTTGGCTGCCGAGTTATTGTCATCCGGATTAGTCGATGGTATTACCTGCCCAGCACAAGGGTTGAATCCTGATGGCTCCGCAAATGGTTGTGGAATCGAACTTACTAAAGACCAAGTTCTCACATGGCAGAATCAATTTGACTCGGTGATTCTGTCTTCTTCTCAGGCTGCAGAGTTACCCCCAAAGGTAGTTAAAGCTGTCATTGCCGTTGAATCGCAATTCTGGCCAGCGGCAAATTGGACTTTAGGGGAGATTGGATTGGGTCAGATGACCACATATGGTGCAGACCTTGTTTTGATGTGGCGGCCGGCTTATTTCCAAACCATCTGCCGGCAAACATACGGTGAAATAGGGTGTACTACCCAATATCAATTCCTGGATTCTTCAACGCAATACCTATTACGCGGAATGGTTTTACGAGATATCGAGGCCACCTGCCCGAATTGTCCAGGGGGTGTTGATCTTGAAAAAGGAAACCAAGCGATACGAGTTCTGACTGAAACCCTCAATGCAAGTTGTTTGCAATCGACCAGGATTTTCAATCTGGCAACCGGCAAACAACCAGCTGCGTTTTTAAGTTATGACGATTACTGGCGTCTGGTTCTAGCAAATTACCATGCCGGCGCTGGGTGTGTTTATCAAGCTCTTCGAAAAACCGGAAATCCGAACAATTGGAATAGCATTGCAGCTAATTTTTCAAGCGGTTGCGCAAGTGGCGCTGAATATATTCGACGGATCGAAGGGCAGATCAAGCCGTAGAAAAAGAGGTGGTATGGATTGGATTATATTTGGACTTGTTGTAACCTGGTTGGGAATCGTATCTTGGTTCGATCTTCGAAAAAGTGAAATACCTCACAGCGCCTGGGTGGTTATTCCTCTCATTGGTGCAGGTCTTTATCGGATCTGGCAGGGAGACTGGGCATTAGTTCTTCTTGCTGTCTTAGTTGCAGCTGTTAGTGAACGGTATAGAATATCTCAAGCATTTGGCTGGGAAGAGTTAAGCCGAATAATCACCTGGCTCCCATTGTTATTTTTGGGAGCATTCATCTCGATTCAATCTTCACCACTTTCAGCTCTGGCAATCATTGGCTTCTGGGCTGCCTGGGAATTGAAGTGGTGGGGTGGCGCGGATGCCGTATCCGCAATTACTCTCAATCTGATTAATCCGAACACAACCTATATTTTGGCTTTTTTGGTTGTACACGTAATCGCTATGCTCGTATTGACATTTATCTCATTGGTGAAAAGCAAATCGGTTAAGCTACATCAAATTCCGGGGTTACCTCTTTTGTTTTTATCAGTTATTTTCTACCAAATTGTTCATTGTTTTCCACTATGGTCAGCAAGAATCGCATAATAAATGTAATTACGCACAGCAGCCTGCCCCCCTCAGGTCGCTGTGTGCTTTTGTAAACCTAAGCGAGAAGAATAGTTTGTGCTGTAGTTTGATTAAGTGAATTGTTCTTAATAAGTCTTGTTAATTTACTTTATCAAATCACCTAAGGAAGACCACACAATTGAAAATTAAAAAATCGTGATAAGCCGATCAAAGTGCCAACACGATTCTTTCTTTTCTCAAGCACTTTAAGCCGATATACGATAACAAAAAAACACATATTAAACCCAAAATATAACTGCCCAAAATGGCGGGACTTATGCCAAAAGAAGAATGAGCACCTGACCGAAATATGAGAAGATAAACGATAAAGTTTACGATCAGGCTACCCATAGAATGATTCAAATACATTAACAACAATGTGTTTACACAGATTGTTCCAAATAACAGAACTGGAGATATGAAAAAGAGAATCCACCCGACACTTGAAGGAAAAATAAGAGCTGCCAATCCCAATGGCCAATTTGCCTGAAGAAAAACAATGATTACACAGAATAAAGAAGGGATGTAACTGAGGATAAAAATTGCGAGAGATTTCCCCAATAAGATCGAAGCTAAAGATAAAGGCGTTGCTAAAATTGTCTCCATACATCTTTGCCGCATATAATCCTGGACTTGTAAAGTTGACAAAGCCCAACTAAATACTATTTCCGTTGACAGAAAAAAGAAAGCCAGGTATGTATCAATTCTGATTTGCGGATCAGGGATCAGGTTTGTGTACGCCATTGATAAATACGTACCGACATAAAATGATACGAGATAAGTAAAGAGAAATAAAAACTTATAATTAGTAATCACCAGCAACTCTCTTTTTGCTACTGCGACAATATCATTGAACCTCATGATGTTCCTCCTCCTTTACAATTGAAATATACAGGTCCTCTAAGCTGTCTTTAATTTGGGTAATCTCTTTAATTGGGATGGAATTTTGAGCAAGTGTATTAAAAAGGGGTAATCGCGAAGGATCGTCTATTAACTCAATGAAAGCAACATCTTTTTCTATCTTAAAATGAGTGACATAAGATAAAGAACTTAATAGATTAGCTAATTTTGGAATAGCTTTACTTTTTTCCAACTTGACTTCGAGAGTTGTTTGATTGTTTGGCCTTAACAAATCAGCAATTGCCCCCTGGAGCATAATATTTCCATGTTTCATGATCACTATCCTTGTGCAGATCCGTTCCACCTCATCCAAGTCATGCGAATTGATATAAATTGTAATTCCCGCCTCTCTTGACAATCTGAGGATCAGATTTCTGATATAGACAGTTCCCTCTGGGTCAAGATTAGATGTCGGTTCGTCCAGGAATAAAATCCTTGGCTCGTGTATCAAGGCTCTGGCGAGCGATAGTCGTTGTTTCATCCCTTTTGAAAAAGTACCTACTGGTTTCTTTCTGTAAGAAGACAAGTCCACTTTATCGAGCATTTCAAGAATCCGGTCTCTGCGCTTTTCTTTCGCTAATCCATAAACCTGAGCGAAGAAATCGATATTTTGGTAAGCAGTAAGTCTTTCATTTAACCCATGATCTTCTAGAACGAAACCAATCCCATTTTTATCCTCTCTGGTCATGCTTAATGGATTCTGCCCCAACACCTTAACTTCACCAGTATCGTGCACGATCAAGCCTAACAAGATGCGTAATAAAGTGGTTTTCCCAGATCCATTCGGCCCCAAGATCCCAAATACTGATCCATTTGGAACCTGGAAGTTGATATCTGATAAGACGGTGCGTCCTCCCAACGACTTCGTTACATGTTTTACTTCAATGATGGTATTTTCCATAAGGTTCTCCGAAAAAGAACGATCAATCGTAGAATTGTAGTAATCGGTAGTGTCAAGTATTTTTCGCACATTTAGGAATCACTTGGTAGTAGTTCCTCCAGATGTTGCATGTTCAAGTACGTTTTCTGTCCCCAGAGTGATTCTTGCATGTACCTCAGCCTGGCACACACTAACATCAAGGCAGACTGTCCATCTGGGAACGCGC